>RCUK01000043.1_pt1 | contig 182645 bp, 152 predicted proteins | sample 2166381 | NCBI WGS metagenome assembly RCUK01 (sample SAMN09932809, study PRJNA488358) | compost metagenome | isolation source: compost soil in an enriched community | place: Germany: Experimental Botanical Garden | reverse complement strand
GAATCCAAACCTTGCATTTGACCACGACGACGGTTTAAGTCACCCATTACATCACCCATGTTTTCTTCTGGTGTTAAAACCTCTATTTTCATAATTGGTTCCATTAACACTGGAGAACATTTAGGTAATCCTTCACGGTATGCTTGACGAGCAGCTAACTCGAAAGACAATGAATCTGAATCGACAGCGTGGAATGAACCATCAATCAAACGAACTTTCATTCCTGATAATGGGAATCCTGCTAATACACCATTCTTCATTGAAGTTTCAAATCCTTTTTGAACTGAAGGGATAAATTCTTTAGGAATTTTACCACCAACGATTTCATTAACGAATTGAAGCGGTGATTTTGTTAAATCGAAATCTGCATCCGCTGGAGAAATAACAACTTTGATATCCGCGAATTTACCACGACCACCTGATTGTTTTTTGAATACCTCACGGTGCTCAGTAGTACCGTTGATAGACTCTTTGTATGATACTTGAGGAGCACCTTGGTTAACCTCTACTTTAAATTCACGTTTCAAACGGTCGATCAGGATCTCTAAGTGAAGCTCACCCATACCAGAGATAACTGTTTGACCAGTTTCTTCGTCAGTTTTTACAACGAATGTAGGATCCTCTTCAGCCAATTTACCAAGACCAATACCTAATCTATCAACGTCAGCTTGAGTTTTAGGCTCGATCGCCAAACCAATTACTGGCTCAGGGAAAGTCATAGACTCAAGAATGATTGGCGCTTTTTCGTCACAAAGTGTATCACCAGTTTTGATGTCTTTGAAACCTACAACAGCACCGATATCACCAGCCTCGATGAAAGGGATAGGGTTTTGTTTGTTCGCGTGCATTTGGAAGATACGAGAGATACGCTCTTTGTTTCCTGAACGAGTGTTCAATACATAAGAACCTGCATCTAACTTACCTGAGTAAGCACGGATAAAACATAGACGACCTACAAATGGGTCAGTCGCAATTTTAAAACCTAAAGCAGCGAAAGGCTCGTTTACAGATGGTTTACGTAAAATTTCTTCACCTGTATCAGGGTTAGTACCTTTTACAGCATCGATATCAAGAGGTGAAGGCAATAATTCCATTACTAGATCCAACATGGTTTGAACACCTTTGTTTTTGAAAGATGAACCACATACCATAGGAACAATTGCATTATCTAATACCGCTTTACGTAAAGCATCTAAGATTTCACGCTCAGTCAATGAATTTGGATCTTCGAAGAATTTCTCCATCAAAGTCTCATCATAACCAGCTACTGCTTCCAATAATTTCTCACGGTATTCTGCAACTTCATCCAACATATCTTCTGGAATTGGAACTTCTGTAAAGGTCATTCCTTTATCATGCTCATTCCATACAATACCACGGTTGTTGATCAAGTCAACTACACCTTTGAATGTATCTTCAGCACCGATAGGCAATTGTAAAGCTACTGCATCGGAACCTAGCATTGATTTTACTTGGCCAACAACTTTTAAGAAGTCAGCACCTGAACGGTCCATTTTATTAACGAAACCAATACGAGGTACTTTATATCCATCAGCTAGTCTCCAGTTAGTCTCAGATTGAGGCTCAACACCATCAACCGCAGAGAATAAGAAAACTAATCCGTCTAGTACACGTAACGAACGGTTTACCTCAACCGTGAAATCCACGTGTCCAGGAGTATCGATTACGTTTACTTGGTATTTGTTGTTACGGTAGTTCCAGAAAACGGTTGTAGCAGCAGAAGTAATTGTGATACCACGCTCAGCTTCTTGCTCCATCCAGTCCATTGTAGAAGCACCTTCGTGAACTTCACCAATTTTGTGGTTTACACCTGAGTAGTAAAGGATACGCTCAGTTGTTGTAGTTTTACCAGCATCGATGTGGGCAGCGATACCGATATTTCTAGTGAATTTTAAATCTCTTGCCATAATATTTTTAAGCAGCGGACCTTAATGGTCTTATGTGTTTAAATGTAATGTTAAATAAGTACACCGACCTTGATAAAAGATTGTTTTTATCGGAGGTCGGTGTAATCATATTTTTTTGAATGTCTTCAAAATTAGAATCTGAAGTGTGAGAACGCTTTGTTAGCTTCCGCCATTTTGTGCGTATCTTCTTTCTTCTTAACAGCAGCACCTTCACCTTTAGAAGCTGAAATGATTTCTCCTGCTAATTTTTCGAACATTGTTTTTTCACCACGTTTACGAGCGTATGAAATTAACCATTTCATACCCAAAGCGATTTTACGATCTGGACGAACTTCCATAGGAACTTGGAAGTTAGCACCACCAACACGGCGTGATTTAACTTCAACAGCAGGCATAACGTTGTTCAAAGCTTTTTTCCAAGCTTCTAAACCGCTTTCTTGTGTTTTTTGTTCTACTAATTCTACTGCGTCGTAAAAAATAGAATAAGCGATAGATTTTTTACCATCTACCATCATATTGTTTACGAAACGTGTTACCTGAACGTCATTAAACTTCGGATCAGGTAAAATGATTCTCTTTTTCGGTTTTGATTTTCTCATTTTTCTTTCCTCCGTTTAATTATTTCTTTTTACCTTTTGCTGGAGCTGCAGCTGCTTGTCCTGGTTTAGGACGCTTAGTTCCATATTTAGAACGACGTTGGTTACGACCTGCTACACCTGAAGTATCTAATGCACCGCGGATGATGTGGTAACGTACACCTGGTAAATCCTTAACACGACCACCACGGATCAATACGATCGAGTGCTCTTGTAAGTTGTGACCTTCTCCAGGGATGTAAGCGTTGACCTCTTTACCGTTTGTTAAACGTACACGAGCTACTTTACGCATTGCTGAGTTTGGTTTTTTAGGGGTAGTAGTATATACACGTGTACATACACCTCTTCGCTGTGGACATGAGTCCAACGCTGGTGACTTACTCTTATCAACCAGAGCTACTCTACCTTTTCTAACTAATTGTTGAATAGTAGGCATTTACCTGTTTTTGTTTATAAATTTTGTACCTTAAATATTTTAAGTTCGCAAAGATACTGATTCCCTTTTGAATATGAAATAGTTAGTGTATAAAATTTAGATTATTTTTTGAATTGGTGCTGCTCTTTTCTTGAATACACCCATAGCTTCTTTATTATATCTTCATGCTTCTTTATTATCCCAGCATCCTAATGACATGTTCGCCCTCTCCGGTTGTTTGGCTGGTTGCCTAACATCTTCATCATTTGTACGCTTCCACCATCAAACTAATTCGTCAGTCCACTCACGTTGTCATATGTTGCCAAAATAGAAGAGTTAACTCTTAATGGTTGGTTGTCCAAAAATATGGACAATCAGGGAGTGGTCGGACAGCCACTCGATAGACGAATAGTTTTTTTATATCTGCTGTAAGCAGTTCTTTCTCTGTATAATATTCTTTAAAAGTGGCCTTTTGCCTGAAACTTCTTATCTACTGGTTTTCAAGTATATTGAACTTTCTGCATGTTTCTGCGTTCTCTTTGGCAAAGTGTTTGTTAAAAACGTATAAAAATTTAGTAGAAACAAATTAATGTATTCAAGTTATGAAAATCAAAATTAAATTAATGTATGCAGTGGTATTGGCCTTGGTGACCTTCGCTTTTGTTGGATGTTCAAAGGACGATGATACAACTCCTACTTCGGACAAAGGTGCTCTTAAGGTAACTGTTACAGCTCAAGGTTATACAGGAGAAGATGGAAGTACGATGTCTGCACAAGTAATTGGTTCAAATGGACAAAACCCAACCTTATGGAAAGTAAATGGGGTAGCGGGTACTTCAGGTCAATCTATATATGATTTAAACAAAGAATATTTTGCAGGCGGAAAAACGGCAATATTCGAAAGTTCTTCGTCATATTTGGCTGCTAGTGTCACCATTTCTGCTGCTGCCTATTCAAAACCGTTTACATTGGTGTATAAAATTGAACAAGGAGGAAAAGTAATTGTTGATCAAACAAAGGAAATTCTACCAAACACAACACCTACAGTGCTCAGCTTTCAATATTAAAAAAAAGCCGCATCAAAATTTTGATGCGGCTTTTTTTAACTCAACAATGTAAAATCAATCTGCCGCTTATCCAAATCCACTTTCTTTACGCGGATCTGAACTTCATCACCCAGCTGGAATTTCTTTTTCTTCCGTTGACCAATGATCGCATAGTTCTTCTCGTCAAGCACGTAAAAGTCATCGGTGATATCCCGAAGTCTGACCATACCCTCACATTTGTTTTCCTCAATCTCCACATACATACCCCATTCCGTTACACCGGATACAATGCCTGTATACTCTGTGCCAATCTGATCCTGTAAGTATTCTGCCTGTTTGTACTTAATCGATGCACGTTCGGCCTCAGCCGCTTTTTTCTCCATTTGTGAAGAATGTTCGGCCATTTTCTCGTAATGCTCTGCATTGATCTTCGTGCCACCTTCCAGATAGAATTGTAAAAGACGGTGTACCATCACATCGGGATAACGACGGATAGGGGAGGTGAAATGGGTGTAATAATCAAATGCGAGTCCATAGTGACTTGTCTTCTTTGTCGTATAGATCGCTTTGGCCATCGAACGTACCGCAAGTGAAGTTAGCATATTTTGCTCTTTGCTACCTTCTATCTTTGTCATCAGCGCATTTAAAGATTTAGCTGTTTCCTTATCCGTTTTGATGGTCAATTTATGACCAAACCGCGCTGCAAATTGAGAGAAGGTCGTTAGCGTCTCCGGATTAGGTACATCGTGGAACCGGTATACAAAAGTAAGCTTGTTTTTTCCGCGGCCTTGTTTACCAATAAACTCGGCAACCTTACGGTTCGCTAATAACATAAAATCTTCAATCAGCTTGTGTGCATCTTTACGGACTTTGGTATATACCCCTGTAGGTTTGCCATTTTCATCCAAAGTGAACTTGACTTCCTCACTTTCAAAGGCAATTGCCCCATTTTTAAATTTACGCTCCCGAAGAATATAAGCCAATTCATTTAATTTCAGGATCTCTTCACTGAAATCACCCGATTTCGTTTCAATCACCTCCTGTGCTTCTTCATAACTGAAACGGCGGTCCGAATGGATAATCGTACGGCCGAACCATTGATCATGCACATTGGCTTTTTCGTCTAATTCGAAAACAGCCGAAAAGCAAAGTTTATCTTCATGTGGACGTAGCGAACAGACGCCATTGGAAAGGCGCTCCGGAAGCATCGGGATAACACGGTCCACCAAATAGACCGATGTACCACGGTTAAATGCTTCTTTGTCCAATTCTGTATCGGGTATCACAAAATGCGAAACATCCGCAATGTGAACACCGATTTCAAAATTGCCATTCTCTAATTTTTGAAAGGAGATGGCGTCATCAAAATCTTTTGCATCCGCCGGGTCAATGGTAAAGGTTGTAATATTTCTAAAATCACGTCTCTTAGCAATTTCCTCCTTGCTTATTTCTTCCGGAATTTTATTCGCTTCATCCTCTACTTTTTTAGGAAACTCCAATGGGAAACCATAGTCGGCCAAAATAGCGTTCATCTCGGTGTTATTTTCCCCTTTGGTACCCAAAACATGTTTTACCGTTCCGACAGGATTTTTACTCCCGCTTGGCCAGTCGATAATCGAGACCACAACCTTTTCTTTATCCTTGGCTCCATTCAAATTGTCCAACGGAATAAAAATGTCGTGTAGCATCTTGCGGTCATCTGCAATAAAAAATGCAAAATTATTGGAGATGCTGATCGTTCCAGTGAAATCAGTCTTGGCCCTTTGCAGGATTTCAACGACTTCACCTTCTTTTTTACGGCCGCCTTTTCTTTTTTCGAAGGTATGAACCTTGACAATATCACCATGGAGTGCTTGTCTCAGTTTGCGTGGAGCGATATAAATATCATTTTCAAATTCGTCATCAGGAATTACATAGGCAGAACCATCGGCAGTCATATCTACCTTTCCTGTAACATATACTTTAAGTTGCTTTAAATTAAATTTGCCTCTCTCAACCTCAATAAAAAGCCCATTTCTAACATTATCATGTAAAATATCGGCTATAGCGACTTTTGAGTCGTTATCGGTAAGATTCAATTTTGACGAAACTTGTTTATAGTTGAGCGGCTTATTACCCGATTTTTCGAAGATATCGATAATCAGTTGTGTTAAGACCTCTTTATATGGATTTTCTTTTCTTGTTTTCATCCAATTATTATTTGTTAATTATTCATTTGCATCGATTTGCGGCAGTCTTTCTATTGCAGCGAAATGGCTGTGATAGCGAATTTGTAAATTCAGCCGATACAATAGATCATGAGCGAGACGCACATCAAGATCGATGCTAATACAATGTACGAAAAAAACAGCATTTGACACGACAATAACAAGCTAAACGGAGCATCTTCCGATAGCCAATGTATAGACAGTTCAGCCGAAAAATAGTTTTGGATTCGTACAGCCTGATTTACTTTTTGCAATGATTGCACACACCAAGTGCATTTACGGCTATCGCTTCGAGACTAAAGCCTTCTGGGATCGATACTTTTGGTAAGGTCATATCTTCCAGACAGTATACAGAATTGCATACCCTGCAAATAAAATGCACGTGTTGGTCATGATGATCATGTTCTGAACAGTTTGTCGAACACATGGCGTAAGTCGCTGTACCATGTAGATCAAAGATTTTATGGATAATCCCTTTCTCTTCAAAGCTGGCCAATACCCGGTATAATGTGACACGGTCAATATCCTTGCCCAGTAATTTCTCCAGTTCCGGCTGCGAAATTGCAGACTCTTTCCTCGAAATAATTTCAAGTACCTTCAACCTGGGTTGGGTAACTTTTAAACTATTTCGTTTGAGAATTTCTGGATATACAGTGTTGGAATCTTCCATGGATTTCGTCGTTAAGCCTTAGATCAAATACAAACTAAGAGAAATTTACTTTTATTTGCAAGTTTAAAAACTATCCGACGAATTTATTCATCGTATTTTTTCCCTTTGCATAGACCATTAACGAACAGAAATGGACCATTTTCTTTCTCAGAGATGCTTTTGACAGTACAAAAATACGGAATCTATTAAAAATAAGAAAACCGATAAGTTTAAGATTAGTGTCATCTTACTTATCGGCTTTCGTTACTATATGGAAATATAGGAATCTTATTTTCCTGCAGCTTTAGCGTGATCAGCTAAAAATGTCGCTAGACCGCTGTCTGTCAATGGGTGTTTCAATAAGGCTACGATCGCCGATAATGGACCTGTCATAACATCAGCACCGATTTTAGCACATCCTAAAATGTGTGCACTGTGACGTACAGAAGCAGCTAAAATTTGTGTAGGATAGTTGTAGTTATCATAGATTAAACGAATATCTTCGATCAACGCTAACCCATCTGTAGAGATATCATCCAAACGACCGATAAAAGGAGATACATAGGTTGCCCCAGCCTTAGCAGCCAATAGTGCCTGACCAGCTGTAAATACCAATGTACAATTTGTTTTAATACCTTTTTTGCTGAAATATTTAATTGCTTTTACGCCATCTTTGATCATAGGGACTTTGACAACAATCTTGCTGTCAAGAGCTGCTAACGCTTCTCCTTCTTTGATCATTTCTTCATAAGTTGTAGAAATAACTTCAGCACTCACATCGCCATCAACGATTGCACAGATCGCTTTATAATGGTTGATTACGTTTTCATCACCGCTAATACCTTCTTTAGCCATTAAACTTGGATTGGTTGTTACACCGTCTAATACGCCTAAGTCTTGGGCTTCTTTGATTTGCTCTAGGTTCGCTGTGTCAATAAAAAATTTCATTGTATATGTTATTGAATGATAATAATTTGATTATTCAAATGTTCAAAATAATGATGCAAAGTTATAGATTATATTCCAGTATTGAAGCATTGATTTTCACCTATTGTATCTTTATTTTAGCAAAAAAGAATCTCTTCTCCTAATTTTTTGTTATACTTTTAATATAGTATTATCTTTACGTATGCAGGTTTTTCGTTCGCTCCATTATAGAAATTTCCGGTTACATGTTATAGGTCAAGCAATTTCCCTTATGGGAACCTGGATGCAGCGTATAGCCATCAGTTGGTTAGTCTATGAATTGACCGGATCTGTGTTTTGGCTTGGTTTTGTGCAGTTTATCTCCCTACTGCCTTCTTTGGTCCTGTCTCCATTTATCGGCAGTTTTGTCGATAAGCACAGAAAGTATAAATTGGTGCTGATGACCCAAATTGGTTTGATGATACAGGCTGGGATCTTGACCTTAGTCGTTTATCTGAAATGGGAAAGTGTCTTATGGCTTTCCATCTTAGGTCTTATACAGGGAGTCATTAATTCCTTCGATGTTTTGGGGCGTCAATCGCTGATGATGTACTTGGTTGGGGACCGCAAAGATCTGCCGAATGCCATTGCATTGAATTCAACAATTTTCAATGGTGCCCGAATGCTGGGGCCTGCCATAGGAGGTATTTTACTGAGTACATACGGTGAACTCGTTTGTTTTGCCCTGAATTTTATCAGTTTTGTTCCGGTCATTATTACTTTATTGATGATGCAGGTCGATGAAACACATGTTCAACTGAGCAAAGGAAGCAATTGGGAAGGCTTGGTCGAAGGCTTTCGTTACCTCAAACGTTCACCGCACATCTCCTCACTCATTATTATCATGACATTCTCCAGCTTGATCGTTATTCCGTATACTTCGTTGCTGCCTGCCATAGCAAAAGAAATGTTTCATGGTGATGAACGTACGTTCTCCTGGTTTGAAAGTGCGGCTGGCTTGGGTGCAATGATTGGTGCATTTAATATGGCCCGTTTAAAATCGGGAACCAATTTGCGCTATCAGGTGATGGGGGCTGCTGCGCTTATGGGAGTTGCGTTATTGTTTTTGGCGCATTCGAGTATGCTGCAGATGGCACTCGTCTATGTGATGTTGGTGTCCTTTGCCATGATGATGCAAAACTCAAGTATCAATACGTATATTCAGACGCATGCCATACCGATCTATCGTGCCCGGGCAATCTCGTATTATGTCATGGCTTTTCAGGGGATATTTCCCATTGGTACGTTGATGATCGGTTCCTTAGCCAGCTACTGTGGGATTCGAACGACCCTATACGTCATGGGTGGACTGGGTATATTGATCGCAATAGTGTACTATGGCTATCTCCGGCTCCATATCCACAAACGCCTATTTAAGTTTTAATTTCCGGGTTCTTAATTTTAACGTGCGCTTTGCATAATCAATGACAGCGCCATAGTCTGCAAAAATATCTCCGCCCAATACGCCGATCACGGGTTCCAGATCCATCTGCTGATAGGCATAGTTGATCGAGCTTAAATCCAATACCGCAGTATTTAAGTTCTTTATCTGCCATTCACCTATTGTTAGACTCGGAATTTTTATATTGAAACTCTCCATTGAATTAGTGCCAAGTCCTGTTGATAATGTTTCTGAAGGTTCAAGCTGCAATTGGTCCTCCAAAAGATGAACTAATTGTGTTTTATCAAATACAGTTTTAGATGCGCCTGTATCAATCACCATCTTGAATGAACGACTATATAGCGCTACATCCACTAAGATATGTGTGCCTTGGCCTTGCAAATCCAATAATTGAAAGGGTACTGTTGTCATATAACCAAACATACCCAAAAATTCCCTTTTAAAAAAAAATAAAACCGGCAGTGCGTGTTGAACGTTCATAAAAAAAGCTGTTATTGATAGAATAACAGCTTTTTATCTTTTTATAGTTTATGAGCTACAGCGCTTTTATTTCTTTCAGTACATTATTCATTGTACGTACTGCTTCTGCACTTTTATTGAATTTTTCTTTATCCTCTTCATCGAGTTGAATGGGGACGATGCGATCCCATCCTTTTTTATTGATGATAACCGGTACTCCCAAATTGATATCCTCCTGGCCAAATTCACCTTCCAAATAGACGGATGCTGTAAATAATTTTCCTTGATCACGTACGATACTTTCGACTACTGCAGCCGTTGCGGCTCCCGGAGCATACCAGGCTGAAGTACCGATTAGGCTGGTTAATGTTGCTCCACCAACCATAGTTTTGTGTACAATTTCCTCTTGCTCTTCCGGGGTAAGGAAATCAGTGACTGGAATACTGTTCCACGTGGAGTGCTTGATGAGTGGTATCATCGTTGTATCTCCATGACCGCCAATGACAATAGCATTGAGATCGGCCGCAGAAGCATTCAGTTTTTCACTCAGTTGATATTTGAATCGGGCTGAATCCAATGTACCTCCCATTCCAATAATTCTATTCTTAGGTAATCCACTTGATTTAAGAGCTAGATAGGTCATGGTATCCATAGGATTAGATACGATGACAATGATAATATCCGGAGAATGTTTTACTAAGTTTTCGACCACCGACTTGACAATGTTGGCATTTGTCCCAATCAATTCTTCGCGTGTCATTCCGGGTTTACGTGGAATTCCCGACGTAATAACGGCAACAGTAGAACCTGCAGTTGACAGATAATCATTGGTTACCCCCTTGATTTTTGATTCAAAACCCAATAAGGCGGCAGTTTGTGCCATATCTTGCGCTTTGCCTTCTGCAAAACCTTCCTTAATATCCAATAATACAATCTCCTCTGCGACATTTCGACGGATTAAATTGTCCGCTGTAGTTGCACCTACAGCTCCAGCACCAACAATAGTTACTTTCATATGTAAATTATTTGTTTATTCATGAGCTAATTTTCTGCTTAAGTATGCATGCTGTCTTTGGCGGTTTTTATGCCATAGAGCAATATCCTGTCCATCTTCACGAATGCTTGTACTTTTTTATATGAATATTTCATGAGCATTTGTGTGGATAATTAATAATTCTTGAATTTAATCAATTATTGTCAGTAAATCAATGTATTTAACGGGAATAACTTCTTTTTTGACATAAGAAATAGAACGAGAAATGGTTTATGGTATCAGCATAGGATAACAGCGTCCAAAGTCTATAATCTTTATAAAATAATGAAAAAAAATAACAGGCCTGAAATTCCTTCAAGCCTGTTATTTCTATCGTGTAAATAAAATTTTAAATCCTAGAACGGATAACCGATGGCTAAGTTGAACATCAAATTATCCTTTCTCCATTTTGAACTTCCAAAGTCGATATCCTTAAATACCCAACGTTCTCCTTTTGGAAGATAGGGGATACGTAAAGGTATTGACATATCGGTACGAATGATCAAAAAAGTAAAGTCGAAGCGTAATCCAGCGCCACCGCCGACGGCTAATTCATTTAAAAAGTTCTTGCTGAACTTACCACCCGGCTTGTTGACGTCATCCCGTTGCAACCATACATTCCCGGCATCAATGAATGCTGCCCAATGGACAAAGCCCGCTAGTTTGGCTCTATATTCGGTATTTAGTTCGAGTTTAATATCACCGGTCTGGTCAGCAAAGAATAATCCGTTGCTTAATTTCTCTGGAGCTACTGTCCCCGGTCCAATTGCACGAGCACCAAATGCACGGATACTGTTAGGTCCACCCACATAATATTGTTTTAAATAGGGAAGTGACCGGGAGTTACCATAGGAATAGCTTAGCCCTAAACTGACCCGTGAGGCAAGCTGCGAATTCTCCGACAATTTGAGATAGTGTCTGCCATCGCCACTGATCTTGATGTATTGGGAGAAATAAGCATCGAACAATTTGAACGTTTTCCCTTTATTGAAATCAGCTCCTTTTATCAAACCGAGTATATTCCCCGAGAGGTCCAGGTTGCCTTTGAAATAAAATGTATTTTTCAAATGCTGCTTCATCGTGTTTTGAAACGTGAAGTTATAATTTGGGCCAATCGTAAATTGTGGATCTATTGCATGCCTTAACGCCGGAATAGTATCCATTTGCTTTTGGTAGTTTTCCGAAATACCTTTAGGCTGAACATAGGTAATCTCCATTAAAGCAAGATCGTGCTGCTTCTCCTCAGACTCCTGCCAGATATAACCGTAATCCAATGCGATGGAATTTAAGGTATATGCTTTGCGGCGATTTAAAAATTCATAACGGCCCTTGACATAGGTTTTCGGGATAAAACGCCGTGTAGGTGAAATCCGCCCAAAAGGGGACAATATCCGCGGAAAGGTCAGCGTAGCCTCCATCCCGTAACGGTAATAACTTGAATTAAGGTCAGCAGATCCACCGGTCTGCGTTTCATAACCACCGAATACATTAAAACTTAACTGTTCCGCGCCTTTAAATGCGTTGCGTAAAGTCCAGTTGACATTGACTTCTGTACCATTGTATACCGAAGCCATTTTTCCCAAAAGTTCCACACGGAGTGATTTTTTTGGCAATGGGGTTAAGTAGTAGTAGACGTCTAGTGCGTTGGGGACTTCTTTGCTGTCAACAAAGTTGTTTTTGACAAATTTCCAGCTATTGAGATTCACCAGGTGGCTGATGGTTTGATTGTGGGCATTACGGTTGTAAACATCGCCGGGATGGAAGAAGATATGATTCGCAATAACAGGCTTTCTATAAAGATGCTGGCGGTCTATAAAATAGTAGCTGCTATCATATAGTTCCGCGTTACGGGTAGATCGCTGATAACCGGTGCTTGTTTCCGTGTAGTTCGGGTAAACGTAGATTTTATTGATTTTTGACGGTACCCTTGCCTGTGCCGGTGTTTCCTTCTTTACGGTTACATACATGTCGACCTTGTTGTTCCGATGCGAACTGTCTACCTGAACCAGGATGTAATCGGGGCTGAAATAATAATACCCTTTATTTTTGAGGTCATTGTCGATGCGATCACGCTCATTTAGAATAACATCAAGACTATAATTTTTACCCACTTGTAAGAGACTTTTATCGGAGCTCGAACGAATATCTTTACCCAGCTGCGTTGTGCTATCAATATCAAACTGAACAGATCTTATTCGGTAGATAAAATTTGGCTTGGCCGTATAATTAACCGTTGCTTTTTTGTTTTCAACTAACGTGTCGGATTTTACTTCTGCATTAAAGAAACCGAAATTCTCCAGACGATTACGCAATAGGTTTTCATTATACTCACGATTGACATCACTCAACAATACCGGTTCCTCGCCGATTTTCTTGAAAAATTTTTTAATGATATTCTTCCCGACCGAATCGCCGGCCATATTGTTGAAGTACAGCTTGAACGGCACGCCAGCCAGACGTTTATTGGGTTTGGGCATCAATGCCGCTTCTAGATGGGTCGCAATCTTTTCCTTGTTTTCCTTGGAGATAGTGTCCGAATCGACGATCACATTGCCTTTGACATATAAGCTTTCCCCTTCTTTCAGATTCTTGGTTGAAGAACAGGATGCTATAAATGCAGCGAATGAAACTATTCCAATAATATACTTTAGTTTAGCTTGCATGATAACTCCTTTCCTCATCTTCATTTTTTATAGCTGTCGTTCTGATGGTATCTATAGTTGATTTTGGACTATCACTTTTCGGCGTGTTTTTACTGGAGTCCAACTGTTGTTTACGTTTCTCTTTTTCTCTTTCCTCCATACGTTTTCTGTACTCAGGGCTATGGGTCATCAAACTATCTCTGATGACGGTGCGTACACTATCACGATAGATTGAATCGGTTTCCATACGTTCTACATCAAAACGTTTTCTGAAGCCTTTGCTATTCGTGTCATAATACTCTTTGAGTTTTTTCGAACTCATCCAGATTTCCTTAAATCTGTTGTAATCCATATTGATGATAAATCCGATACCTGTTTCTACATATTGGCCTTGGAGTGTAACCTGATATTGATTTTTACGATATACCCGTGCAAAATAGCGACCATCTTGCGAAAGCTGATAATCCAACTGGATATCGCCAGCAATATTGTTGGCGGTTTCTCCCGGACGTGTATTTCCCTCAACCTCAAAATTAGAGCCAACGGTAATTTTTAAACGATCATTTAAAAGCATTTTAGACACACCGATATTCAGATCTGTTCGGGTTTGTCCCGCTCCAGTAGCATAATCTTCTTCCGAAGTTAAGTTGAAATCCAGTTCTACTCCGGTGATAAGCTCGGAGGCTAGGCGGTTCAATTGACCGCTCAGGAATGAACTGATGCTATTTCTGACAATAGCTTCTGTACCACCGCCACCGGATAAACTCTCAAATGGATTGGTCGACATAAAGCGTCCTAAAACGATGAGTGAAAAGACCTGTTTGTTAAGTTCAGATGGATTTTCACGCAAGGTGGTCAATGCGTTATTTACTTTGCTGATCACATCTTGGGAAACAACCGAGTTATTTTCGTCCAAGTCGATATCAAAATTCAGTTGCGGTTGGAACAATTTGTCTGTGATCTTCAACAAGACATTGAAAGGAATGCGTTGCTTGTATAAATTAGCGTTTTCCGATCCCAGTTGCGTTGCAACAAGCTCCAGCGTTGGTGCTTTGGTTGTGTATGCTGCTGTGATATTAAGCTGTGCATCCAAAGGATCTCCGTTCCAGGTAATGGTACTTCCTTTTCGGAATGTAAAATCTTTTTTTACGGGACCAAAACTGAATGAATAGCTCCCTTTGTCTACGGTAAATGTACCTGACAAGGTAATTTTGCTGCTCGCATCAATGCCTGCATTCAATTCCGCTTCTCCTTGGATATTCAGTGCATCTTGTGAACCAGCATCCAAGAGGATCTTAAATTTAGCGTCCTTATCCGTTTGAAGATTTAGATCGACGTCAATTCCCGTCAGACGGGTTACGGTCATAGAATCTAATTTTGCAAATACATTGGCTCTTGTCGTATCACTCTTATCAACAAATTCAACAACGCCTTTACGGTCGGCCATTCCAGGATCTTCGTTTGGCATGACAAAGGTGAAATCGGTATCACCTAATACTTTAATTGTACCATCAACGACAGGCTTATCAAGATTTCCGCGAATGCGAAGGTTCGAGGTAAGATACATTTTACCATAGAACATATCGTTGTCGCTTTGTGTTGAATTGAGCACCTCAAAATTGTCCGTATTGACATTGAGATTAAAATCAAAATCAGTATACGTTTTGGTTTCTATGGATCCCGTTACCTTGGCAATATTTCCTTTTTTGTCTTCTAAGGCAAATTTAGGGAAAGTAATACCTCTTTCATCTAAATGAATGGTTTCATCCTTGGCTTTGAAAAGGGCGTTCAGCATAGCAATATTGAATTGTGCATCTTTAAACTTCACATCGCCGTTAATGAGTGGTTTGGAAGGTGATCCTGTTATTTTTAACTGGCCTTCAAGATTTCCCTTGGAGTCTTTTAGATAACCCAAACTGAATGCTTGGACTGTCTGCATGGAGAGTGGCGCAATGTCCAAGGTGAAATCCAGGCTTGCTTCTCCCTTTGGAGGATTGATGAAATCACCACTTAATACGACATTATTGCCATTTTCACTTATACTGATATTCGCATTATACGTGTTTTCCTTTTCATTGTTAACTTTTATGTTGACATTACCCACAGTATCTTGTCCGATATAGAATTTGTCGATCACAAGATCGGATACAAATACAGGGCTACTTTCCAAACGCGAAATGGTTGCCTGACCATTAATCCCGCCACCAAGATCGACTGTTTCACTTTCAAGCATTTTACTTAATGTCTCAATGCGGAAATTCTTAAATGCAATGTTGAGTGGCGAGTTGAGTACGCTATCCTGCGATGATATACTCAGCTCTTGCCCTTTATTACTTAAAATAAAGTCATTGGCTTGAATACCCGTGCTTCCAAATTTGAGCACGTTTTTTGGGTTTATCGTCCACTTGTCATAGTTCAGCATGAGGCCATCCTGAAGTAGGCTAAAAACAAATGCGCCATTATCAACGCGCATATTTGCGCCCAAATGATACTGCTCTTTCTCTTTCTTATCCTTAATCCAAAGACCAAAATCCAAATTGTTTTGAATGACTTTACCACTGAAGACTGTATTCACCAGTTCGATATTGCTCACCTTGATTTTATTGATCAAGGCCGAGTAGTAAAGTGTACTGTCCAAGGTATTAATATCCAAAGTGACGTTATTGATTTCGGTACCACTATAGGTGATTTTTGGGGCATCCAATTTGGCAAGAATAGTTTTTGACTGACTATTGAACATACCATCCAACGTAATATCAGACATTTCCGTTAGTTCTGGAAGAAAATCCTTTATAAATTTAGTCCTGGTCAATTGGGCGGAAAACTCAATATTCTGAGGCTCATATTTGGGAACTTTAACAGCTTTTCCCGGCTGGTAGTATACCTGTAAAATGTCTTGAATGGCATTCTGCAACTCTAAAATTTTGTATTTCCCGACCAAATGGGCATTCAAAAAGTCCGATTTGAGTAGCAGCAAATTGCGACTGGTATCGGCTTTTGCAACAAGTGAAATGCTGTCTAAAGTATAATATGCGTCGTTGTAAAGAATGGATGAATTGGTGATATGTGCCTCCCCATTTAAAAAATTTGGATCGGCTGAACTGAAATTTCCCACAAGTTTTCCATGGTATTTGAGTTCGTCGTCCATTAATTTTAAGTTTTTAAGATTAATGGTATCTACCATAAGCTCAAAATCCACCTGCGGATATTTGGACTTCATGTTGGCCGTTGCATTTAACTTCAATTGGATATTGGGGTCAGGACTAACCACGGAAGCTTTGATATCCCCTTTATCTGCAGTGAGATTCATATCGATATTTTGATAACGATAACCCATCGCATCCATTCGATTTACTTTGCCATCAAAATTGGCGACAAGTTTTTTGGGATCTGTTCCATGACCTTTGATTTTTCCCTCAAAGGAAAGTATACCTAAGGTACTGTCCATTTTCATGATCTTACCAATGTCAAAATCACGAATACTGACAAATGCATCATAGGTTGTATCGCGGCCTATCATGCCTACTTTACCATTGAACTTGGCTGTCCCTTTCTCCGTTACCAGTGAAAGGTTGGTGTTAAAGGCATTCATTCCGCCATTAAAAGTTCCTGTAAGCCCGATCGTATTGGGCAACTCTATTCCGCTAGGGAGCATGTTTTTTGAAACCAGCTTTTCGATATCCGAACGGCCTGTGGTCAATTTCTTTAAATTAAGATCCATGGACATTTTATCCACATTGGGTAGCCCCTTTAAATGTAGACTTGCAATGACACGTGTATTAGACAGGGTCTGAAAATCAATTGCCGGAATATTTAAATCATTTACCTTGCCCACAACGCGACCATCAATATTAAACTTTTTGTCCATCAATGGTTTCATCACCTGCATGGTATCCAAAAAAGGAGCAAAATAGTAGATGTCGCGCATATCTACGTGGCTCTTTTTGATCGTTGCATTGACATAGATCAGCTCTGGCTTTTTGGCAATAATATCCAAAGATGGATAGGTTACTTTTAAGTAATCACGCAGTAGGGTACGTGGTGTTTCTGCGTACAGGTTTTTGATCTCAGCACCGGTATTTGTATACTTAAAATCCCCCTTCAATTGCTTGATCACAAACCCGGAATGATCAGAGGCTACAAGCTCTTTTAATGATCCGCTGATCGAATCGGCGCTATAGTAAAGATCATTTAAACTGGTTTTCATTCCAGGGATCTTAATATTGAAGTAATCAAAGCCTTTTATACGGGCCTGATTGTCATCTCTATACGCTAAGCTTGTATTGTTGATTTGGATATCTTTGGCAGAGACAACCCAGTTTATTTTGGTCGTATCTATGGTGTTTTTCGCTCCTGTGTTTACTTTTTTCTGGATCTTTCCAAAGAGCACATTATTGTCCGAACCGTCAAGATTGATCGTTTGAATATCGACAAGTTCTTTATTAAGGTCGATCTTGTTAATGTCTGCATGAAGATTTTTGATATAAAATTTTGTGTTCAGCAGACTAGATTGATCCTCATAGCGCACTAAGATATTGGTCAGATCAGCAATCTGTATGCCGACATCGGGAAGCAAGGTGGTTACTTGTGCCGTTTTATCTGTAATGCCAAAATCTTTGACCGTGGGTGCCGTGCCATCAACAACTGGTCGCCATTGTTTCACTGTGGCACTCAGACCATCTATCTTCACTTTGGGCAGATTGAAAGCCATGTTTTTTGTGAGGTCGAACTTCTTGATGTTGGTATTTAGGCTATTCAGATAAACATCAGCACTCGTTCCAATAACATCATCGGAATAGACAATATGAAATTTATCAAATTTGACTTTATCGAGGTTAAATAGGAGAGCTGAACTGCTGTCCGCAGTCGGTTTGCTTTCCTTTTGAGAAGCGAAAGCTTTAACAATATAATCAAAGTTGAATGAACTGTCCGGCAATGTACGGCGGATTTTTGCGGTGATTCCTTCTGCTTCAATGCGCTGAATTTCAACAGTATTTTTCAGAAGTTTTAGCATATTGATATCGACAGCTATGCTTTTTCCTGCCACTAAGGTATCCTTGCTTTGGTCAGCTAAATAGATGTCCTCTAAAACCAGTTTTTTAGGGAAATCAATATTAATGTAGCCAATTTTAACGGGGGTACCGATCTTACCTTCCACATAGTGTGTTACTTTTCCAGCAATATAATTCTGAACGGAGGGTATTCTGATTAAAAATACGATTAAAATAGCCAGCGCAATTATTACTCCAATAATCCACAATATTGTTTTGAAAGCAATTCGGGTAAATCTGTTCAACGTATAATTTGATTTAAGTATCTATTAATAAAAATTAAAACGGAAAAAAGTTTGCTAAGTTTTCAGATATATAACGTATATCGCTACGATTTCGGCAAACTAAGATAAATTTGCGTGTAAATGCAAGTTTAATTTATGTGCTAAACTTGCTAGCAAATATTAGACAGTTCTTCATTTCCCTTGTATAAAATCATTTTATCGTGGGAATGTTCTAAAAACACATCAAATAATTGACCAAACCATTCTAGTCGTACAAAGTTTTTTGTTTTTTAATTTTATGTTAATAAAAGCATTAAATACCTATCAATTTGTCAAAGTAATAGGTATTTAATAGATGCATTATCCTGCTCGATATTCGTTTGGAGAAGAATATGGGCAATTATTCCATCAGTTTTTTATACTTGCCCCAGTTTTCGAATACCACCCATAGCCAAATAATGAAAAGTATAGCCCAAATAATTAGCCCCTGTTGGCTGTAAAAAATCATGTTGTGGGTAAAAATACCAATGAGTATTGGGAAGATGACCAATGCACCCAGTGTTCTCGTTTTTGGGAAAATAAACAATAAACCGCCCAAGAGTTCGATTATTCCAACCAGTGGCATTAGCCATTTGATCGTGGCAAAAGCCTCAAATACTTTTTTCATGTCCATATCCATTGGTGGCGTAGGCATATAATGAAAAAGTTTATCCAGCCCTGCATTGATGAATAGCAAGGCAAATAAAATACAAAGTATATTTTTAAAGATCTTCATAACGGTCAATTTTAAATTGATTATTTTACTGTTATCGTTGTAGGGGGATCAGTGCTGTTGTCTTCTTTTTCTTCTTCGTCTTTGTTTGTATTTCGTTCTACGGTGATCGTACATTCTGTAAGCAATGCGGCCACAGCGCCAATTGCTGCAAAGACAGGTGCTAAGATCAAACCTATGGCACCAATAGTGACAGGAAAGCTCATGATTTCTTTGCCATGTTTGTCCGAAATGCTGATTTTGCTCACATTGCCCTCAGCAATGATTTCTTTGATCTTTTGTAAAAGGTTTTCACCGTTAATCTGAAATGTCTCTTTGAATCCCATAATGATATAATTTAAGTTCGCTCTTATAAAGTTATTCATTTTTTCACAGGAATTTATATAAAGTTATCAGCATTGTTGATCTCCGGTTAATTATAAACTGTATGGTTATTTTGGAATAGGGCAAAGCGCTTTTGTCTTTTGTTTCAAAAGTTTTTATCGTATATCCTTGTGCTATATATTGCCCGTGAATGATGGACAAAATTTACTTGAGCCATCTGTTTGGCTCTTTCGTGAAAGCAGGTACTCCTCATAGAGAACAATTGTCAATCAAATTCGCTCTTGATACGCTTTTTTATCGGATATACTTCGGATATTTAACGGTGCTTATTCGCTCCTAACCGAAGAAGTACCGAACGAGCTCCGAAGAAGTACCGAACGAGCTCCGAAGGATCTTCGAATTTGCTCCCTCCTTAATCAAAAAAAATCCCGTGCCTTGCACGGGATTTTTAAAAGATTTATTGAATAGGTTTTAACCTAATGCTGTTAAGCTTTCTTGAAGAATTTTAATCTTTGCTTCGGCATCTGCTTTTTTACTTTTTTCGTTTTCAACAATTTCAGGTTTAGCATTTTGCACAAACCGTTCATTGGAAAGCTTTTTGTCTACAGATATAAGGAAACCTTTTAGGTATTCCAATTCTTTCTCGATACGCTCACGTTCAGCATCCGCATCAATATTATTTTCCAACGTAACATAACATTCGTCTTTGCCAGCAAGGAAACTTGCGGCACCAGCTACTTTTTCAGAAACAAAAGTTACGCCTTCCAAGTTTGCAATCTTGGTGATGATATCGATATATTGCTCCAGATTGACGTCCGATTGTTGATTGATCGCTAATGGTAAAGCAACTTTAGGGGAGATACCTTTAGAATTGCGAATATTCCGAACTTCCGAAATCATCTGTTGAGCGATAGCGAAATCTTTTATAATCTGCTCATCAAAATCATTCGCTGTAGGATAAGGGGCTACGATAATGCAATCTTTCTCGTCTTTTACACCGAACAGTTCGTCATGCCACAATTCTTCTGTTAGGAAAGGCATGAAAGGATGTACCAGTGTGAGGATGCGTTGGAAGAAAGATTTGACTGTTTCTAAAGTTTCTGCAGAAATAGGGGAGCCATAAGCCGGTTTCACTAATTCAAGGTACCAGGCACAGAAGTCATCCCATACCAATTTGTAGGTTGTCATCAATGCATCTGATAAACGATAGTGTTTGAAGTTTTCTTCGATATCGACCAAGGCCTGGTTTAATCTTGCCTCAAACCAATAAGCCGAAATTTTATCTGAATCCGAAGCTGGAGTAGTTGTAATTTCCCAGCCTTTAACCAAGCGGAATGCATTCCAGATCTTATTGGCAAAATTACGGCCTTGTACACAAAGTTCAACGTCAAAAGGAAGGTCATTACCCGCCGGGGCAGTCAATAACATTCCCATCCGCGTAGCATCTGCACCATATTCATTCATCAAATCAATCGGATCAGGAGAGTTGCCCAGTGATTTAGACATTTTACGGCCCAGTTTGTCGCGTACAATACCTGTGAAATAAACATTTTCAAAAGGCAATTGTCCGCGGAATTCATATCCTGAAACGATCATACGTGCTACCCAAAAGAAAATGATATCTGGGGCAGTGACTAAATCTTGCGTAGGGTAATAGTAGTTGATTTCTGCATTTTCCGGCTCGTTGATGCCATTGAAAACCGAAATTGGCCATAGCCAAGCTGAAAACCAGGTATCAAGCACATCCTCATCTTGACGTAGATCGGTCAATTGAAGAGTTGTATTACCTGATTTTTCCTGCGCTAAAACAAGAGCCTCTTCAACCGTTTGTGCAACCACAAAGTCTTCGTTTCCATCGCCATAGAAATAAGCCGGTATTTGGTGTCCCCACCACAATTGTCTTGAGATATTCCAGTCGGTAACATTCTCCATCCAGTTGCGGTAAATATTTTTGAATTTTGTTGGATGAAATTTAATGGTATCATCCATGACGTTGTCCAATGCCGGTTTTGCAAGATCCTCCATCTTAAGGAACCATTGATTGGAGATTTTTGGCTCAATAACAGCACCTGTTCGCTCTGAAGTTCCAACATTATTGGTATAGTTTTCCACTTGCTCCAATAATCCTTTTTCCTCCAGCTCTTTCTCGATTTCCTTACGGACTTTAAAACGATCCATACCAGCATAATGCAGGCCATTGTCGTTCAGTTTTGCTTCGTCGGTAAAGATGTCGACAAATTCCAGGTTGTGTTTTTTACCTAGTGCGTAGTCATTCACATCGTGCGCTGGAGTAACTTTAAGGCATCCTGTACCAAACTCCAAATCGACATATTCATCTTCAATGATGTTCACTTTTCTACCAACGATCGGAACAATGACTTGCTTTCCTTTTAACCAAGTGTAGCGCTCGTCATTGGGATTGATGCACACGGCTGTATCACCAAAGATGGTCTCAGGACGGGTAGTCGCTACAACAATGTATTGATCTGTTCCCTCAACCTGATATTTCAAGTGGTATAATTTGCCGTTTTTCTCTTTATAAATAACTTCTTCGTCTGAGATATTTGTTTTTGCTTCAGGATCCCAATTAACCATGCGGTAACCACGATAGATCAATCCTTTATTGTACAGATCGACAAATACACGAATAACAGATTGGTATAATTCTGGATCCATGGTAAATCGTGTACGATCCCAGTCACAGGAAGCACCAAGTTTTTCAAGTTGTTTTAGAATAATACCACCGTATTTTTCCTTCCATTCCCAAGCATGTTTCAAGAAATCTTCACGCGATAACGATCGTTTGTCAATTCCCTGTTTCTTCAACATAGCGACGACTTTAGCTTCCGTGGCGATGGACGCGTGATCGGTTCCCGGTACCCAGCAAGCGTTTTTTCCTTGCATACGTGCGCGGCGAATCAAAACGTCTTGAATGGTATTATTCAGCATATGCCCCATGTGCAATACTCCAGTGACATTCGGAGGAGGCATCACAATCGTGTAAGGTTCACGTTCGTCTGGGGTGGAACGGAAAAATCCATTCGCTTTCCAATAGCTGTACCATTTTTCTTCAGCTTCTTTTGGATTGTAAGTTTTCGCTATGCTCATTTTAAATTTTTGTATTCAAACTTTTAAGGAACACAAAAGTAAGGAATTCTATGTTATTTTCCTTAGTAATCCATTGATCTTGTTCTTAAACAAAAAGAAGTTATGAATAAAGGCTAAGCAAAAAGTTTATTGACGATCCTCCTAAGCCGAAGAGGTGGTTATTGTAGTGAGGCAAAGCATAACGCAGGATTTATACTTTTTTAATCTTTTCTTCATATTACTAAGTAATTAGCCCGTATTTCATGTAAATTAATGTAAATTTGCCTGTTTTATTTTTACACGAAGGGATGCAACGATTTGCTAATGAGCTTAGAGCTTTAACACAGTATTTTCTGTTCTGGTTAATTATCTGTTTTATAGATAGATTGATTTTTGTTACTGCTTTTTTTGAGAAAATAGGTTTTTCGAATTTTACGGAGATTTTAAGAATTTATTACCATGGCCTGAATCTCGACTTTTCTGCCGTAGCCTATATTTGTGCATTACCATTTCTGGTGTATTGCATTTTAGGTTTTTTTCCAAAACTGAAACCCAAAAGGCTGATCCTTGATATCTATACCATTATTGTCCTGGTATTGTTCTTTGTGACAAGTTTTATCAATGTCAATATTTATCGTGAATGGGGCGACAAGATTTCTAAACGTGCCATCGATGCATTTTTTGCCTCACCTTCGGGAGCCGTAGCTTCGGCGGAGTCAACGCCGGTGTTTCTCCCCATCGTTGGTATGTTGATTGGCATATTCTGCGGTTATTTTCTGTACCGCTGGATGTTTAAAAAAGTCTCTTTTTTCAATATCAAGTCTCCTGTTAGTAATTTTTTCAAACTGGCAATCGGAGTCTTTGTACTTTTCACGTTTATCCGTGGTGGTTATGGAAGAGCAACATTAAACCCTAGTAAAGCATATTATTCCGAGGTAACATTTTACAACCACGCAGCAGTCAATACACAATGGTCGCTTTTGCGGGATTTTTTTGCTAAAAGTACCAAGCTTAAAAACCCCTATAATTATTATGGTGATCAGAAGGATATCCAGGACAAGCTGCGCCCCGCCTTTCAAAGCCAGCCTGATTCTGCTGTTGAGGTACTTTCAACAACTCGTCCGAATGTTGTCATTATCATGCTCGAAAGTTTTGTTGGCGATCTCATTCAGTCTCTTGGCGGAGAAAAGGGCATTACGCCACACATGGAAGAATTGATTAAAGGCGGTATTTTGTTTGACCATATTTATTCTGCCGCCGATCGATCCGACAAAGGTATGGTAGCGGTGTTGAGCGGCTTTCCGGCGCAAGGACCCGAGAGTATTATCAAGTATATCGACAAACATGAAAATATGCCTGCTATTGGACAGGAGTTCGATCATGCTGGTTACGAAACATCATTTTATCACGGTGGTCAGAGCGAGTTTTATAATTTTAAATCGTATATGCTGACGCATGGGATGTCTAGGGTTGTGGATAATGCCAATTTTGGGTTAGATGCGGAACGTGCCTCATGGGGGGTATATGACCATGTGGTCTTTAATCAGATGATCAAGGATTTCAGAAAGGAAAAACAACCTTTCTTCTCGACCATTTTTACACTAATTAATCACGAACCATTTGAGTTAAAACACGGCTATAAATTTGGTAATGCCACCAATGCGGATAAATTCAGAAGTACGGCAAATTATACAGATTCGGCTGTTTTTGATTTTATCAATAAGGCTAAAAAGGAAGCTTGGTATAAAAATACGCTTTTCGTTATTGTGGCCGATCATGGACATCGCCTTCCGTCAGAAAAATGGGAGCTATTTCACCCCAATCGCTTTCATATTCCACTGATCTTTTTCGGTGATGTGATCAAGCCTGAATATCGTGGAAAAATATTCAATAGAATCGGCAATCAAACGGATTTGGCAGCTACCTTATTGACGCAACTGAAGCTTCCTACAGATCGTTATCATTGGAGCCGTGATTTGTTTAATCCAACGACTCCTCAGATTGCATTTTATAACTCGAAAGATGCCTTTGGTGTAATTACACCACAACAGGCAGTTTCTTTCGATAATGTAGGAAGGATTATCAATTATAGATCTAATAAAGAGTATCCTGCTGGCAAAACAGACAGCTTATTGAATATCGGCAAAGCGTATTATCAAGACGTATATCGTGAATTTTTAAAATATTAGGGCTATGAAATTAAAAGGAGTATTTGCACCTTATTTTGCTGTCGCAATTCGTTTTATCTTTCTTTTAGTCATCTATGCATTATTGAGATTGGGTTTTTATGGCATCAATGCTTCCTTATTTCCGCATGTTGATGCAGCTAAGCTCCTGGTGATGTTCGCAGGTGGTGTACGTTTTGACATTGTGGCACTCCTGTATTTAAATATTCTTTATATTGTAATGCTGACTGTTCCAGGGCCGTTTAAATCGAATGAAATCTATCAAAAAGTTGCGAAGTGGATCTTTATCGTGACCAATTCAATTGGTATAGCATTAAACCTGATTGATTTTGCCTATTATCCATTTACACTTAAAAGGACGACTGGAACGGTAATCGACCAATTTTCCAATGAATCTAACTTGATAAAGTTGACCTTCGATTTCTGCTTGGACTATTGGTACCTTATTGTGTTATTGGCGCTGATTGTCTATGGGTTGATTAAATCGTATAAACTTATTCAAATAGAAAGGAATACGAAATATAACTGGAAATCATTTTTGATCCAAGTGCCTTTATTTTTATTGACGGCTTTTCTTTTTATCGGTGGTGTGCGTGGCGGTTGGGCCCATAGTACGCGTCCTATTACGTTAAGCAATGCCGGGGATTATGTAGAGACACCGGAAGAAATGAATATTGTACTGAACACACCATTCAGTATATTGAAAACATTAAAGGCTGTCAATCTGAAACCTGTTCATTATTATTCTGACGAAGAGCTTGAGCAGTTATACAATCCCATTCACATACCAAAAGCAGACCAGCCTTTTGCAAAGAAAAATGTTGTCGTCCTGATTTTGGAGAGTTTTGCAAAAGAGCATTTTGGCGAATTGAATAAAGATATCCAAGGGGGAAAATACAAAGGTTATACGCCTTTTTTGGATTCGTTGATCCGCAATGCTTACACATTTACAGATACCTATGCCAATGGTCGTAAATCAATTGATGCACTACCATCAGTGATTACAGGTATTCCTTCCATAGGTGAGCCTTTTGTGCTTTCGATATATTCTGGAAATGAAACCACAAGCTTAGCGAAGCTTTTAGGGAAAAAGGGATATGAGACTGCTTTTTTTCACGGAGCACCCAATGGCAGCATGGGCTTCTCCGCTTATATGAAACTGGCGGGTATCCAGCATTATTTTGGTAAAAATGAATATAACAATGACGCTGACTTTGACGGTATATGGGGAATCTGGGATGAACCGTTTTTGCAATTTGTAGCGAATAAGATCAATACTTTTCATCAGCCGTTTTTCGCTAGTTTCTTCTCTTTATCTTCACATCATCCATTTAAGGTACCTGAAAAATATCAGGGGAAATTTCCGAAAGGACCATTGCCCGTGCAGGAACCCATTGGATATACCGATAATGCGCTGCGTGAATTTTTTGCAACAGCATCTAAAATGCCTTGGTACAAGAATACCGTATTCGTTATCTGCGCAGACCATGCTACTGTAAGCTACCTGCCGGAATATCAAACGGCAGCAGGGGGCTTCCAAATTCCTATTATATTTTATGCACCAGGCGATAACCTCGTTGGCAAAGCGGATAAATTGGTACAGCAAATAGATATTATGCCTACTATTTTGAATTATTTGCATTATGATGAGCCTTATTTTGCATTTGGTTCAGATGCTTTCAAACCGGGTAAGGACAATTTTGTGCTCAATAACAATGCAGGGAGCTATAACCTTTATTATAAAGATTATATGATGTCCTATGATGGACTGAAAGTGACATCATTTTATGACCTTAAGAAGGACCGCTTGATGAAACAGGATCTGTTAAAACAACATCCAGCAGTATTGGATACAATGGAGACCAAAATGAAAGCATTTATTCAGCAGTATAACAATCGTATGATTGAAAATAAGCTGACCTATAAAAAATAACAGGCGGTTTTCTACTTGTTCAATTTAGCGCGAATGCTTCTATCGATAATAAATAGAACCAAGTCATAGACGAGGTAGATCAGGGGTAAGGTGAAGATGACCAACAGGATAAAACCTCTGGACTTTTCGTCAAAGACTCCATTGACAAGATAGTTGGCCAGACTGGACCAAAACCAGATGAAGAAGTAGAAAGAGCTTGGAATGATCAGGTTCCCAACGAGGAGTGCATAGCGGTATTTGCCACTTTTGTATTTTAGATAGATACATCGAATATGTAGGTATAGCAGAAATATCGACCCGATCAGAGCAAGCAGTTCGGGGTGCACCCAAAGAATTGCTTTTGCGAACAAAGAGGTTTTTAGGCCAATTTCAATATGAAAACTCTCTTTCTTGTCGACATGATCAATGACCCAGTGAGCGATAGAATCTGTCTGTGATTTGACTGTTCCCAGATCCTGTGTAAGTACTTCCATCTTCCCGTCGAGGTGTAGATAAAGTTCAATCGGGCCAAAAGACGACCAATACCTGGAAGGGAATAGGAGGTAATCAATTTTGTATCTGGTCCGAATATCCCGTCGGTCATAGCCCATATAAGCGCTGTATCCAATCTGAATACTGTTGTCACCTTTGTGTAGCTTAGCCGTAAAATAAAATGCATCATTCAGCGAAATGCGCTTCCATTCATCGCTGTCATAACTGATTTCATAATAGCCATCCTTTAAACGTAAAAAGGGAAATTTTGAGCCGGGCTGATCCATTTTTTTTCCTTCAATTTCGTTCTGATTAACAAGGATGCGATCTAATCCGTCCATATTTAAAGCGAGAAATACCAGTGGCAATTCGATAGCCTCTTCTGCATGGATGTTATAGACAATGCTGAAGTGACTGCGATAGTCCGAATTATAATCAGAAGTGTCTGCCAAAAGATGAATGTCAATACGCTCATTGGTAACTTTCAGCTTTGCGGCAGGAACAAGCTGTCCTGTTATACTGTGGGGGCTCATTGGATTTGCCATATTGGCAAACAGTGTCATTACAGCGAGTAGTAGATATATGGTTGTTAGTAGAATTTTATACTTCATTTGCTTAATATTGTCTGCTTAATATCAAGTTTCATATTCGTATGCCGGCCTTTAAATGACAGTTTCGGCTGTATATAGGATATGCTTGATCTTTAACAAGATGAAAGTAAAAATTAAAAAGGAAAAATTAAAAAGGCGATTTATATTCGTCTATTTCCGATTCATATTTGTCAAGTATATTGTTTCTATTCCGATGTCAATAAAAACCTTCATGATTTCGTAGGTACTCACAGCAATGAAAGCGAACTGAAGGTTCTTTCTGGCCAATAATAGTAGACTCTTTCAGAAAAAAAAAGACCCATGCCGCAAAGCATAGGTCTTTTATATTTCCAATTTTATTGAGGTTTAAACACCCAACAATAAACGAGCTGGATCTTCCAATAATTGTTTTACACGAACCAAGAAGCTTACTGATTCACGACCATCGATGATTCGGTGATCATAAGAAAGTGCAATATACATCATTGGACGGATCACCACTTGGCCATTTTCAGCAATAGGACGTTGGATGATGTTGTGCATACCCAAGATTGCGGATTGTGGAGCATTGATGATTGGCGTAGACATCATTGATCCGAATACACCACCGTTGGTAATTGTAAATGTACCACCAGTCATCTCGTCAATCGTTAATTTGTTGTCACGCGCTTTAACGGCAAGTGCAGCGATTGCTTTCTCGATTTGTTCCAATGACATTGCATCAGCGTTACGGATAATCGGAACAACTAAACCTTTAGGGGCAGAAACCGCGATTGAAATATCTGCGAAATCAGAATATACAATCTCGTTATCTTCGATACGTGCATTCACGGCAGGCCATTCAGCTAATGCTGTTGTTACAGCTTTTGTAAAGAATGACATGAAGCCAAGACCGATTCCAAATTTCTCTTTAAAGGTATCTTTATATTTAGCACGAAGATCCATGATCGGCTGCATATTGACTTCATTGAATGTTGTCAACATAGCCGTTTCGTTTTTAACGGCAACTAAGCGTTTTGCGATTGTTTTACGTAATGAAGATAATTTCTCACGACGTTCGTTTCTAGAGCCCGCTACCGGAGCAACTGTCGCAGCAGGAGCAGTGGCAGGTTTTGCTGCTGGTGCAGCTGCTTTAGCAACAGGTTGAGCTTTTTCGGCATCTTCTTTTGTGATGCGACCTTCTTTACCTGTTCCTTTTATTGTAGAAGGATCAATACCTTTTTCTCTTAAGATTTTTGCAGCAGCAGGAGAAGCTGTGCCAGCAGCATAGCTATCTGGATCTTCATCTTTTGCAGCGGCAGCCGCAACTGGAGCTGCATTTGACGCTTCTGCAGCAGGGGCAGCAGCTGGAGCTGAACCACCGGCCGGAGCAGCACCTTCTTCAATTGTACAAACAACAGCACCGATTTCTAAAGTATCACCTTCTTGTGCAATGATTCTTAAGATACCCGCTTTTTCAGCTGGTAATTCAAACGTTGCTTTGTCTGATTCCAGTTCGGCGATGTTTTCATCCATCTCCACATAATCGCCATCTTGTTTCAACCATTGTGATAAGGTTACCTCCGTGATTGATTCACCTACGGTTGGTACTTTAATTTCTAAGCTCATATATAATGTTCTTTATTGACAATTGCGTCCTATAGATAAGACGCAATTGATTTTAAATTGTTTTTATTCGAATGATTTATTTAAGATTTCTGCTTGTTGTGCAACGTGTTGTTTCATGTAACCCGTAGCTGTACTTCCACTTTCTTTACGGGCAACAAAACCTGTAAATGAAATCTCAGTACCCATTAGTTTACGGCAGTAGTAAGACCATGCTCCCATGTTCTCATTTTCTTCCTGAACCCAAACAAATTCTTTTGCCTTGTTGTATTTTTTACGGATTGCTTTCAATTGCTCTGTAGGAATTGGGAATAATTGTTCCAATCTCACGATAGCGATATCTTTGCGTTTGTCCGTTTCTTGTTTTTCTAATAAGTCGTAGTAAACTTTACCCGAACAGAATAACACGCGTTTAACGTCTTTCGCCGCAACATTTGCATCATCAATTACCTCTTGGAAAGCAGCTTCTGTAAAATCTTTCAATGGTGATACCACTTTAGGGTGGCGCAACAATGATTTTGGCGTAAATACAACCAATGGTTTACGGAACTCACGTACAAGTTGACGACGCAACAAGTGGAAATAGTTAGCCGGAGTAGTACAGTTTGCTAAGATCATATTCTCATCCGCACATAACTCTAAGAATCTTTCGATACGTGCCGAAGAGTGCTCAGGACCTTGACCTTCCATACCATGAGGAAGCATCATAACTAAACCGTTAGAACGCTTCCATTTTGTCTCTGCACTCGATAAATATTGATCGACGATGATTTGAGCACCGTTATAGAAATCTCCGAATTGAGCTTCCCAGATTGTCAACGAATTTGGATTAGAAGATGCATAACCATATTCAAATCCCAAAACAGCATATTCTGAAAGTAACGAATTGTAGATTGAGAATTTATCGCCACCTTTAATATTGGCTAAAGGAACATATTTCTCTTCCGAATCTTCAAGCGTCAATACCGCATGACGGTGTGAGAATGTACCACGTTGTACATCCTGACCCGAGATACGTACACGGTTACCTTGATCCAATAATGTCGCGTAAGCCATCAATTCGCCCATTGCCCAATCGTATGAATCAGCAGTGATCATTTTGGCACGATCTTCAAACAAACGTGTAATCTTACGGAAGAATTTTTTGTCCGAAGGTAAGGTTGTGATTTCTTTCGCTAATTTTAAGAATAGATCCTTTGCAACTTTCGTTTTATCCGAAGTTGTTAATACTTCACCTTTTTTAGCAGGACGCAATCCTTCCCATGCACCTTTAAACATTGGGATCTCTTCAGTCAATACCTCAACTGTTTTAGATTCCTCAAATTTAGTTTGCAATTCAGCTTTAAATTCTTTCTCGATATTTTTAGAATACGCCTCGTCAATACTTCCTTCAGTAATTAATTTTTTAGCGTAAACTTCTTTCGGGTTCGGATGTTTTTCGATGATTTTATACAACAATGGTTGCGTGAATTTTGGTTCATCAGCCTCATTGTGTCCAAATCTTCTATAACATAACAGATCGATAAATACGTCTGTTTTATATTTTTGACGGTATTCAACAGCTAAATTAATCGCATAAACTACCGCTTCAGCATCATCACCGTTCACATGGAACACAGGTGAAGAAGTGATTTTTGCTACGTCTGTACAGTATGTTCCAGAACGCGCATCCTTGTAGTTCGTTGTAAATCCAATCTGGTTGTTGATGACAATATGTACCGTACCGCCAGTTTTGTAACCATCGAGTTTGGACATTTGGGTTACTTCGTAGACTACACCTTGTCCAGCAATTGCTGCGTCACCATGAATGATGATCGGTGCAATTTTAGAAGAATCACCTTCGTATTTGAAATCAATCTTAGAACGGACCATACCTTCAACGATTGGATCTACAGTTTCCAAATGCGAAGGGTTCGGTGCCAAACTTAAGTGGACAGATTTACCATCGTTTGTTTTGACCTCAGATGAAAAGCCCAAGTGGTATTTTACGTCACCCCCAAAGTTTACTTCAGGATCATCAGCGTAAGTCTTACCTTCAAATTCAGAGAATACTGATTTGTAAGATTTACCCATGATATTAGTCAATACATTCAGACGGCCACGGTGAGCCATACCGATAACAAATTCCTGGATACCGATTTCTGCACCTTTTTCAATGACTGAATCTAATGCTGGGATTAAACTTTCCGCACCTTCCAATGAGAAACGTTTTTGACCTAAAAACTTCGTGCCTAAAAAGTTTTCGAATACAACGGCGTGGTTTAATTTGTTTAAAATTCTCTTTTTTGTGTCCAAAGAGAATTTTGGCATGTTACGGTCCGCTTCCATACGGTCCTGTAACCATTTAATTTTTTCTGGATTACGGATATATTTGAATTCTGCACCAATAGAACGGCAGTAAGTATCCTCCACCAATTGACGGATGTCTTTTAATGTCGCTGGACCTAAACCGACCTCAACACCTGCATTAAAAACGGTGTTCATGTCTGCTTCAGCAAGACCAAACGTTTCTAATTCCTTTCCAGGATAGTATTTACGTCTCTCACGAACAGGGTTAGTGTGTGTGAATAGGTGGCCACGGTCACGGTAGCCATTGATCATGTTCAGCACATTGATTTCTTTCAATACGTGCTCAGGAGTAGCTTCGCCTACTGAACTTGTTGTTCCACCAGCATTTTGACCGAAATCAAAACCTTCAAAGAATTTTTGCCATCCGAAATCTACCGATTGGGGATCTTGCTTGTACGATTGATATAAGCCATCGACATAAGCCGAATCAGCATTACTCAAATATGTCAGATTGTCCATTTACAATTAAAACTATGAAATTTGTCAAAGTTATGAATAAAAAAAGAGTTTCTAATACTGAAATTGAATAATTTAATCAATAAATCTATCCAATTCTTAACATTTTTAGCATGATTTAAAAAGGGCTTCTAGCGTACTACAAATTTATTTTCTATTGGAATTATTTATTTCTGCCGAAGATTTATTTAACCAGTATTTCCTCTAGTTTTGGAAGTCCATTTGGGAAATGAGTTTTGATCAATTTTTGCCAGTCCAGTGCCTTATTGTCTTTTTCACTTGTACCAACCCCGGCAATATGAGACCACTGTCCATAAACAGTTGCCGGAGAATAGTCTAATAGATGTTCCTCATACCAGGAGGCGCCACGAAGCCAGTTTACCTGATACTCATGAACTAAATAGCTGGCAGCGATTAGGCGTGCTTGATAGGGGATATAGCCGGTCTTCTGTAATTGGACCATCACACTGTTTATAAAATCATGTTCTGTATGGCCCGATTTCCATTTTTCAAATAATTCCTCATTTCCCTCTAAGGTCGGATGATCCTGATGGGCGCTGTTTTTAGTGCCCTGTGGCTTAAAAAATATATTCGGATATTTTTTAAGCATAAACCTAAAATAATCGCGCCAGAGAAGGATGTCGACAATTTTTTCAAATCGTTTGTCCTTTTTACCTTCACCAAGTTTTTTGATATTGTTATAGAGTAAAATAGGTGACAAGGCACCTGAAGCTATAAAAGGCCCTAGAATCAAGGGGTCCTGGTCCGTTTCCGGATAGGTTGACAATACCGCATGCATAATACTAAGCGCTGTGTCTTCGCCACCGAGAATATAGATGTCATCAACAGCTTTGATCTCCTCCTCTGAATAGCCTAAATCTTTTAATGAAGGGATTTTGGTGTCCTCGAGATGGGGAGGGGTAAGGAAATTGGTCGGAAATGGGATTGGTTGCCGAACTAGACTTTCCCGCTCAACTTTTTTCTTGAAAATAGAAAAACCATTGGGTATATCTTTAATAGGGAAAGGGAGGTCTTCTTTGTGGTACAGGGTATGGCCAATGAAATGACGCAAATTTATTTTGCTGCTCCAAAGCTCACTTTCTACTTTTTCCGATATAGAAGTCTCCCGAAGTGCCACTTCGCGGTGGTGATAAACTTCGTTGACTTGGTATTTTTGTGCTATTCTTGGGATAATATCTTCAGGCTTGCCAATATAAGTCAGTAGGTCGCTACCATGGCTCTTTAATTTTTCTTTTAAAGCGGTCACGGCTTCGATGACAAAGGCCGCCCGTAAAACACCGGTATTTAAGGTGCCAAATTGATTGCGGTCGAAATATCGGGGATCAAAACAGTATACCGGGATGATAAATGAACTTTTTTCAGAAGCTTGATAAAATACTTCATTGTCATGAAGTCTTAAATCATTTCTAAACCAGATCATTGTAGCCCTTTTGTCCATAGAGGTGAAGATAAATACTTTTTAGTGCAGCCTATTTTCAGAAGATTTACAAATATATAAGGATATTGTGTTCCTGAAAGTATTTATGCGCGAATTGACAAAAAAAGGACAATGACGGTACTTGTTTGAATGGTTTACTATAAATTGGTTAGGAAAAAATAAAAATAGTGTTAAACTTATTTGATGTTTCTCTGTTCTAAAATCAGGGAATTATGATATTTGTAGATTATTGCCGTTGCTCCTGAGACGATCGGAGTAACATATTAAAAGCGTAAGAAAAACATGGAAAAGATAGCTGCATCACCAATGAAACCATCCTAGGGATTTTGTTCGTTTAAGAGATTGAAAGGGTAATACATAAATACAGCGTACTAGGAAGAAACGATCTTATTTAATGGCTCACGATCGTGAGAACGAATCATTAAATCGTGATGGTTTCATAGCCATAAAAATAGAGAATACGAATGAAAAAGGTTTTAATCAGCGGGCTAAATACCTATTTGGGACGACGGGCATCCTGTTATTTGCAATCCAGCGATTTTGATGTGACGGGATTAGTGCGCAACTTATCCCTTTTTAATAAAATAGTGAAAGAAAAGGTAACGGCAAAGCTTTTTGAATTGGACCTGCTGCGGAAAGGGGAAGCTTTCGAACGTTTTCAAATTGCTGATCTCAATTTTGGAATTTATTTTACGCAAGTTCCTTCACTCGACAATGATATACAGCTTCAGCTTGAACTGCTCGGTCTGCGCAATTTTGTAGAAATTTGTAAACGTGCCGGCAATAATCGTGTCATCTATGTTGCTCGGTTAATGGATGAACATTTTTTGGATCCAGTACGTAATCTACTGGAGAACTTACGTGTCCAATATACTATTGTGATTAAAAGTAGCGTGATCGGGAAAGAGAGTGTTTTAAACCGGATATTTGCGAAACTTTCGAAACGGCAGACGATATTTTATTGGAACTGGGTGGCTTCGCTGAAGTTTCGACCGCTGCCTTTGCTTGATGTATACCGCTGGCTACGGGAAATGCCTTGGGAAAATAATTTTATATCAGAAGTTATTTACCTCGGCGGCAATGAAGAAATGACATTTAGAGGCTTATTTTACCATTTCCTCAAGTGCACTTCCGAGAGTCAAAAGAGAGAAATAGGTGTCAATAAATTTTTTGCTAAACTCTTGCTGACAAGGTTGAATGATATCAATAAAGAAGATATCGACGAATTTAGAAGAGTACTTTATTATGAGAAAAATGTAGATAATTCAACTTGGCAAAGGGTACAGGCATTTGAATTTACTCCTTTGAAATCCTATGTCTGCATGGATACCTAGGTAATGGTTGAGGTTGTTGTATCGATGGGTAGGGGAGCAAGATCGAAGATGGCTAAAGGTTTTTTCTTTATATCCTGTTTAATAAATTATTCTGTTAAATTTGTGGATTAACGTGTTGAAGCAGATTTAATATATGGGATACAATAGTTTAGAAGCATGTGTTGCGGATCTTGAAAAACATGGCCATTTAATCCGGATCAAAGAAGAGGTCGATCCGTATCTGGAAATGGCTGCAATTCATATGCGGGTATTTGATGTTGAAGGACCGGCATTGTATTTTGAAAATATCAAAGGTTCGGAGTTTCCCGCTGTATCTAATTTATTTGGAACGCTGGATCGTTCAAAGTTTATGTTTCGGGATTCGTTGGATCACCTGAAGAAATTGGTGGACGTTAAGATGAATCCTGCCGCGGTGCTGAAAAACCCTTTTCAATATATTGGTTCATCGATGACCGCTCTTGGAGCTTTACCCTGGAAAAAAAAGTCGGGGGCTCCCATACTTCACGGAAAAACATCAATTAGTAAGCTTCCACAGATTGTCAACTGGCCAATGGACGGTGGTGCTTTTGTGACGATGCCGCAGGTATATACCGAAGATGTTGCCAAACCTGGTATTATGCAGGCTAATTTGGGGATGTATCGCATTCAGCTTTCCGGGAATGATTATCTGCCCGATCAGGAGATTGGTTTACATTATCAATTGCATCGTGGTATTGGGATTCATCAAACTAAGGCAAATGCGCTCGGTAAACCTCTAAAGGTGAGTATTTTTGTCGGCGGACCTCCAGCCCATCCCTTGTCTGCAGTAATGCCGCTACCGGAAGGACTCTCCGAGATGATCTTTGCCGGGGCATTGGGAAATAGAAGATTTCGCTATTTTTATGATGATGAAGGCTTTTGCATCTCTGCGGATGCGGACTTTGTTATTACAGGTACCGTTTATCCCAACGAAAATAAACCAGAAGGTCCTTTTGGAGACCATATCGGCTATTATAGCTTAACTCATCCGTTTCCGTTGATGAAGGTGCATAATGTGTACCACAAGAAAAATCCAATTTGGTCTTTTACAGTTGTGGGCCGACCGCCGCAGGAAGATACTAGTTTTGGTGCTTTAATCCACGAAATTACGGGTGCGGCTATTCCAAAGGAGATTTCAGGTCTCCATGCAGTTAATGCTGTTGATGCCGCTGGTGTACATCCCTTGCTTTTTGCAATAGGATCCGAACGCTATACGCCTTATCAGCGTGTCGATCGACCGCAGGAAATTTTAACAATAGCCAATCAGATACTGGGTAAAAATCAGCTCAGCCTTGCTAAATATTTGTTTATTTCAGCACATGAAGATAATCCGCAATTGGATATTTATGATATTCCGGCTTTTTTGGGGCATATTCTTGAACGCATAGACCTTTCTCGAGATGTTCATTTTCAGACCAATACGACTATAGATACCTTAGATTATTCTGGAGATGGATTAAATGCTGGTTCAAAGGTGGTTTTTGCTGCCGCTGGTACAAAGAAAAGAACATTGGGCCGTGAATTGCCAGCCAATTTTGAGCTGCCACGACCTTTTAATCAGGCAAAATTTGTCGTACCTGGTGTGATTGCGATAGATGGACAGGCATTCTCCACATACGAGAATGAATCGAAAATTATGGCGGAATGGTGTCGCGCTGCTGCTGCAAGTTCCTGGGAAGGTTTTCCGTTGATTGTTTTATGTGATGATGCTAACTTTACCGCTGCTACTGTCAATAACTTTGTTTGGACAACATTTACCCGGAGTAACCCTGCGTATGATATTTATGGAATAAATAGTTTTACAGCATTTAAACATTGGGGTTGTGAAGGTCCTCTGATTATTGATGCGCGAACAAAACCCCATCATGCCCCCGCTTTGATTAAAGATGAAGCGGTGGAAAGACGTGTGGATCAGCTTGCTGCAAAGGGAGGTTCGCTTCATGGAGTTATTTAAGAGCGCTTAATGCCTGTTCATTCAGGTTTATGGTTGAGAAATTAAAAATTAGAATAGATTTTAAAAGGTATAACATCAAGATGAATACAGCAGAATTATTGATTAAATCAAAAGGAAGCGAATTACAGTTTCAGGAAGTATTGGCTCATATTGCCGATCACTACAGCTATAGTCCCAGTGCATTTCAGAATGGGACGTTGAAAAATTCGAAAGAAGAAAATCAAGGAAGTGCAAAAGTTTTCTATTTTGCACAGTTGAATGGTCTTTCGCAGGAGGATACTTTGTGCCTTTTTGCCGAGCATTATCAGAATGTACTCGATAATCCTGAGGGAGAGGGACATCAGAACATTCGTCAATTTAGGACAAATGGCTGGGATGGGATCCTGTTTGAGCAAGAGGTATTGGTAAAGAAATAATAGGCAATCTGAAGGGTGAAAGCTCGAGATGAAATAGACGACTTCCTGTAGCGACAGGTTCAATTGAGATCGCGTAAATAGGGAGAAGTCATCGAAAATAGAAAGGGCGGTAAACTGTTGTTACCGCCCTTTTTTTGCCAAATATATTACGGACTGTTTCGCTGGCTTAAGGCTTACTTTCGCAATCTTGTTCTTTATTTCCGCCAAAATAAACCATCCAGCAAATGCCAAATTGATCTTGAAAAGCGCTGTATAGTTCGGCAAAGAATGTTTCGCCGAGTGGCATTTCAATAGCCTTTGCATTGGTACTCAGTGCATCGTACAATGTTTTTGCCTCTGTGGTGCTTTCACACATCAGCATAACATAGCTGTTGTTTCCTTGAATGTATTGTTGACCAAAAGCAGGAATGACATCGGCACCCATCAACATGCTGTCTCCATTGATCGAAATTGCTGTATGACAGATTTTGTTTTTTGCTTCATCGGGGACAGGTGGCATTTGTGGATCAGCGGGGATATCTCCGTAACGCATGTAGCCTGGGTTCTTTGTGTTGAAGACTTTTTCATAAAAATTGAATGCTTCTTCACAGTTTCCGTTGAAATTTAGATAAGCGTGTAATTTTGCCATGATTTCTAATTTTTGAATATAATGATTACTTCTTTTAGTTCTTTTTCTCAATTATTCTTCCCAGGGGACTACAATAAATAGCTTGGGAGTACATTGGTAAAATTAAACTGAAGTTTTCTTAAAAATCTTGCCTTAAGGCAAGATTTAAAAAATTAGTCCTTTATTCATTAAAAAGGACTAATTTCCATGGACAATTTCTTTTCGAATACGGCTTAGGGAAGTGTCAGTGATACCCAAATAAGATGCTATATGTTTTAAGGGGGCTTGCTGTATCAATATTGGTTTTTCCTTAATCAGGCGTAGATAGCGGGCAGTAGCAGGTTCTGTAATCATGGCAATAGCTCTATTTTTACTGTGAACAAGTTCTTTAGCCATCCAGGAACGGCCCCATTCCCTAAATTCAGGAATCTGATGAAAGAGTTCCTGAAAATCTTCAAATTTTATTTTCCAGAGACGGGTTTCCATGAGCGCCTGTATATTTTCCACCGTTGGATTGCGTTGAAAAAAAGAAGCCACTTCAATGACAACATCATTGTCACTACAGAAGCCGATAGTAACTTCATTGCCTTCATAATCATGTAAAAAGGAACGTGTAAGTCCGTACTCAATCAAGTAGTAAGCATTTGAAACCTGTCCCTTGGTCAATATAAAATCGCCCTTTTTGACGGTTATGGCTTCGTGTTTCTCCGTGATGGCCGTTAATTCCTGTGGTGTGAGCGCAAGCTCACTATAGAAGGTTCTAATTAGATCCATGTCCTGGTTATTTGATTATGACGTTAATTTAACGATAAATCCGCAGATCAATTGTTAATCTATTGTGTGATTATTGTAAACAAACAAGTGTTTCGTTGATAATTTTGTTTGTTTATGAAGCTATTTTTAATAAAAACTCAATAAAAATTAAAAAACATTATGAATTTAGTTTTTAATTGTTTTACTTTGTATCAATAACATAATGTAAAAACGAAATATTTAAAATTTTCATAATATGTGTGGAATTATTGGCGCTTTTGAATTAAAGCAACCTGCAAGCTCATTGAGATCTCAAGTATTAGAAATGTCAAAACGTATTCGTCACCGTGGTCCCGATTGGTCGGGTATATTCACAGGCGAGAAAGCTTTGTTGGCACACGAGAGATTAGCTATCGTTGATCCCAAATCGGGAAGTCAACCTCTGTACAGTCCGGATGGTAAAGTTGTACTAGCAGTTAATGGCGAGATCTATAACCACCATGAATTAAGAAATAGCCTTCCTGATTATGAGTTTTCTACACAAAGTGACTCTGAAGTTGTTTTGGCTTTATATTTAGCAAAAGGTCCCTCATTTGTGGATGAATTAAATGGTATTTTTGGATTTGCACTATATGATTCGCGTGATGATTCCTTTTTTGTTGCACGTGACCATATGGGTATTATCCCTTTATATTACGGTGAAGATGAACAGGGACAGTTGTTTGTTGCATCTGAATTAAAATCACTGGAAGGTTTCTGTACAACGATTGAACAATTTCCTCCGGGACATTACTTGTATAGCAAAGCTGGGAAAACTCCGCAGCGTTGGTACCAACGTGATTGGGAAAGTTACGATGTCGTAAAAGACAACGAGACCGATATCGCCGTTTTACGCAAAGCTTTGGAAGATGCGGTACATCGTCAATTGATGTCAGATGTGCCTTACGGTGTACTGCTGTCCGGTGGATTGGATTCATCCGTTATTGCCGCGGTAACGAAGAAATTTGCATCCAAACGTATTGAGAGTGACGATAAAGAAGATGCTTGGTATCCTCAATTGCATTCATTTGCTGTGGGACTGAAGGGTGCACCGGATCTAATTGCAGCACAAAAAGCTGCAGATCATATCGGAACGATACACCACGAGATCAACTTTACAATCCAAGAAGGATTAGATGCTATTCGTGATGTGATCTATCACCTGGAAACGTATGACGTCACAACGGTACGTGCTTCTACACCAATGTATTTATTAGCTCGTGTAATCAAATCAATGGGCATCAAAATGGTATTGTCGGGTGAAGGTTCAGACGAGCTTTTTGGCGGATATCTTTATTTTCATAAAGCACCTAATGCACAGGAATTTCATGAAGAAACTGTACGCAAGCTGAAAAAGCTCTATCTGTACGATTGTCTGCGGGCAAATAAATCGCTTGCGGCCTGGGGAGTAGAAGGACGTGTACCTTTCTTGGATAAAGAATTTATGGATATTGCCATGCGCATCAATCCTTCCGATAAAATGATTCGCGAAGGAAGAATGGAGAAATGGGTTGTACGTAAAGCATTTGAAGACTACTTGCCGGAGAGCATCGCATGGCGCCAGAAAGAGCAATTTTCTGATGGTGTAGGATATAGCTGGATCGATACCTTGAAAGAGCAGGCTGAAAATAAAGTTTCTGATCAGGAATTTGCAGAGGCTTCAACGCGCTTCCCGATAAACACACCGAAAAATAAGGAAGAGTTTTTATATCGGACAATTTTCGAGTCCCATTTTCCTTCAACAGCAGCGGCACAAACTGTTCCTTCGGTAAAATCTGTTGCATGCAGTACACCAGAGGCCTTGGCTTGGGATGCTTCTTTCCAGAATCTGAATGATCCATCTGGAAGAGCTGTAGCTTCAGTCCACCAAGAGAGCTACGAGAAATCCAAAGTGGAAGCAGTGTAACTAATCAACCCTCATATCTATATTAGTAAAGCCTGGAAAGATTCTTTTCAGGCTTTTTTATGTTCTCTTTTTAACTAAATAAGGGCATATTATTTAATTGATTAAAAATGAATGTGTTTTTTTAAATATTCTTTAGTAATTTTCGGAAAAACCAATCACAGGAAACTTTGAGTTTCTGAATTAGCTATAGGTGAACAAAATAGGAACGTGAATGTACAATTCAATATACTCCAGATGATCGTGTTCGCTGGTTAACAATTAATTATAAATAATGATATAACGATGAAGATAGATTCAATGAAACACCATGGAATGAAATCTTTGGGGCTGGCACTTCTATTATTGAGCGCTCCAACTATTTTTGCGCAAAATAAAGACGCGATGGTTTCGTCAATTGTGCAGGAGGCAAATGCAAATTCACAATTGGAGAAGTATGCGTTTGAGCTTGTCGATATGATTGGCCCCCGTCTTGTCGGGAGTCCACAAATGCAACAGGCGCACGATTGGGTTGTCAAAAATTATAATGCGCTTGGAGCACAGGCTCGTAATGAGCCTTATGGTGAATGGCGTTCCTGGGAACGGGGAACATCTCAAGTGACGATGACCTATCCGAGAATAAAGTCTTTAGAAGGTACACAGTTGGCTTTTAGTCCTATGACGAAGGAGAAAGGGATCGAGGCAGAAGTGGTCGCTATGCCCTTGTTTAGCTCCCAATCTGATTTTCAGTCGTGGCTTAAAACAATTAAAGGCAAGATCATATTGATTGGGATGAATCCATTGTCGGGAAGATCTGACGCCAACTGGAAGGAGTCTGCTTCCCCGAAAGGTTATGAAAAATATCAAACCCTAAAAAGTGATCAGTTGAAAAAATGGGAGGGCAGCATGTCCTACACGGGAAGCACCCGTCGGACATTGCCATTGGCCCTGGAGAATGCTGGAGCCGTTGGTGTTATTGATTCCTACTGGACGGAGCTGCCAGGCATCACACGGATTTTTGATGCGAAGTCTAAACAGATTCCGGTATTTAATGTCGGATTGGAAGATTATGGTCTGTTATACCGCATGGCAGAACATGGGGTCAAACCTCGGGTATCGCTACAGGGAAATTCAAAGGAGCTTGGGATATCAAAAACCTATAATAGTATTGCGGAGATCAAAGGAAAAGAAAAACCGGACGAATATGTTGTGCTTTCTGCACATCTGGATTCTTGGGACGGCGCTTCGGGTGCTACAGACAATGCTACCGGGGTGATTACAATGATGGAGGCAGTCCGTATTTTAAGAAAGGTTTATCCCGAAAATAAAAGAACGATTTTGGTCGGTAACTGGGGAAGTGAGGAACAGGGGCTGAACGGTTCTTCCGCATTTGTCGAGGACCATCCCGAGATCGCTAAAAATATACAGGTGGTATGGAATCAGGATAACGGGACGGGGCGAATTGTCCGTATCGGGGGGAGTGGTTTTGAAAAGTCTTACGAATACATTAGCCGCTGGGTGCAATATTTGCCTGAAGAGTTCCGTAATGAAATCCAAACCAGTTTTCCGGGCATGCCGGGGACGGGAGGGAGTGATCACTCTTCTTTCGTTCAAAAAGGAATTCCAGCCTTTGGGCTCTCTTCCACTTCCTGGGATTATGGTAAAGTGACCTGGCATACCAATCGCGATACCTACGATAAGATTGTGTTTGATGAGGTGAAACAAAACGCCATTATCGTTGCGATTTTAACTTACCTAGCCTCTGAAGAACCAACTTTGGTCTCCCGGGAAAAGATCATATTGCCAATCGATAAAGATGGCAAGCAGACGGTATGGCCAATAAATCTACAGTCAAAAAGAACAAGTGGTAACTGATGATGAAACAGCTCATTTTTGTTTGTCTATTTTTGGTATGCGTCCTATTCTCTTATGGACAGGCTTCATTTGCTAATTTGGAAAACTACAGAACCGAGTGGTTAATCCTTCGTGAAAATAATAATTCCTTGGTGGGGATCCGTAGTTTCACAAAAAATGCTGTAAAATATTATCTTACGGTAGATCCTACTACATTGCAAACGCGTGTAGTAGGAGATCGATCAGTAAGCGTTCTGTACAAAGATGCGGCTCAGGTTACGAAAAGTCTAAGTGGTTCGGTATATGAAAGTTGTTTTTCCTTGGTCAGAAAAACTGAAAATAACTTACAGGATGCGGGACTGAATTTTAGACTTCCCAAAGAGGCTGGTATTAATTTGACGATCGATCTATGTCCTTCACACAAAGCTTTGGACAAAGCTATTTTTGAGGATCTTCTCGTTGCGTTTAAGGGAATTGATAGTACCCTGCCACTGGCCGTTTCTGTTTCGGGCAAATGGATGCTAAATCATGCTGCAGATCTGGAATGGCTAAAGTCATTGGATACAAAAGGTGTAAAGATTACCTGGATCAATCATACATACGACCATGTTTTTAATAATAACCCTTTGACGTCCAATTTTCTGCTGTCTAAAAATACGAATCTAAATTATGAGGTATTGGAGAATGAAAAATTGATGCTAAAAAATGGGCTTATGCCTTCCGTTTTTTTTCGTTGTCCGGGTTTAGTTTCAGATCGAAATATTATTGAACGGCTGTTGTCTTATGGTCTTATTGCAGTTGGCTCGGATGCATGGTTGGCTAAAGGACAGCAAGCCAAGAACGGAAGTATTGTTCTGATTCATGGTAATGGGAATGAAGAACTCGGTGTGCAGGATTTTATCCAATTGCTTCGGACAGAATCTCAGTCGATAAAAACAAAACATTGGACATTGTATAGTTTATCTGAAGGCTTGGATGAGGAGCCGCATTAACTATTGAACAACTTGTTTTTAAGGATCGCCTTTCCTTTGCGTAGCTGGATAGCGTGGTAGATACTTGGGATGTCGTTAGACCAGTTTTTGAGCGTGAGGATAATAGCAATAATTTCCAAACGTGTAAGAAGGCCTAGCCAGACCGTTAACTGAAATAAGATTGTTGATTGGCAATGTAGCAGTAATTCGACTAAAAGGGCGAATAAAAACAGCGTCCAGATCTTCGCTCCAATGGAGTGTGTTGCAATTTCCTTTTTAAATTTTACAAAGCTAATGATGTAGGTTAATATTTCTGATCCTACCAGGATCAAAATCAATGTAGCATTATCCTTAAAAAATTGGGGACAGCTCAGGTAACTTACCAGCGAAATACAGGCAAAAAACAGGAGATCAACACTGGAGTCCCATCGACGTAACAGCGTGGTAGAAACAGCTAGCCTACGGGCAATAATGCCATCAAATATGTCGCTTAATAATCCGATTACAAGAAATGAAATTGCATACCATTTAAAATGATCCACTTTGAGCCAGTAAAAGAGCAACAGCAGCAGGCCTAAGACAAGGCGCAGTATAATGAGTGTAAAAGGAATGTTCTTTTTCAAAGCCTGCGGATAATCGGTTAAAGTGTTGTCATTAAAGATACGTATTGTACATTATAAAACAAAAAAGGCATCTTTCATATTGAAAGGTGCCTTTTTTGTTTTTCTAGTTTGCCTGAGTTTTAAGATGGATTATTGAGGTGTTGATTAAAGTAGTCTGCAATTTTTTCGTACATATGAATACGGTCTTTCCCCATCACATTGTGTTCATGAGTTGGGTATAGAAAATAATCTACTTGCTTTCCGGCTTTAATACAGGCTTCTAAAAACTCCATGCTGTTTTGTTGTACAACGACAGGGTCTTGTGCGCCATGAATAATCAATAGTCTTCCTTTCAGTTGATCGGCTTTAGTGAGCAGAGATGTCAATTTATAACCTTCGGGATTTTCTTGTGGAGTGTCCATGTAGCGTTCGCCATACATAACCTCATAAAATTTCCAGTCGATTACAGGGCCTCCGGCTACAGCAGCCTTGAAAATATCGTTATGATGTAGCATGAAGGAAGTCGTCATAAAACCACCGAAGCTCCACCCGAAAATACCCATGCGTTGTTGGTCAACAAAAGATTTTGATTTAAGGAACTCAATTCCTTTCATCTGATCGGCCATTTCGTTTTGACCGAGGTTACGATGCGTGGCAGTATAGAAATCCCGACCTCTGTAATTTGTACCGCGATTGTCCATGGTGAACACGATATATCCTTGTTGAGCCATATACATATCAAAATAACCAGCCCCTCCTAGCCATTTGTTAGAAACAAGCTGCGAATGTGATCCGCCGTATAAATAGTACATGACGGGGTATTTTTTTGCAGGATCAAAATCGTTGGGATAAATGATACGTCCTGTCAATGGGTATTTTCCATCTGCAGATGTCAACTGTACAAATTCGATTTTAGGATCATTTATTTTTCCGGCAAAAGGGTTCTCTGCATTGACTAAGGTTGTTTCTTTAGCAGATTTAACGTCTTTGATCTGAATTTTATTTGGTGTTTTTAAATTACTATACTGATCGTAGATGTACTTGCCATCGCTGCTTAGCGCAGCATGGTGCATGCCCGATTCATTTGTTAATTGAACCGTTTTCCCTGATTTTAGATCGACTTCAAATAATTGGCGATCTAAACCGTTGTTGGTTACTCCTGTATAACTTACTTTGTTGCCATCAGCCGAAAAGTCAAGGAATGCTTCCATAACAATATCTTTATAGCCTAATTTTTTGATCAAATTCCCCTCCGTGTTATAGAGGTAAAGTTGATTGTAGCCGTCTTTATCGGATTGATAAAGGAATTGATCTGGTTTGTTCGGTAAGAATGTCAATGGGTTTTCAGGTTCAACCCAGGTTGTTGCAGTTTCTTCAAATAAGGTTTTGACCAAGGATCCATTTTCAGCATTGTATTTGTTGACTTTAAGGTCATTTTGGCCACGGTTAAGGAGTCCGACGTAAATGTATTTTCCAGATGGATCCCAGGTAACCATGGTTAAGTATTGCTCTGAATGCTCGCCGGTTTGAAGGGTTACCTTTTGCCCTGTGGTGGTATTGTAAACGATCAAAGAAACTTCTTCTGATTTTTGGCCTGTCATGGGGTATTTTATCCATTTGATATCCGCAATTTTGGGACTCCACTGCGGTAATGGATAATTTGCAACCATCGTCTCGTCTTTGTGATAGTACAATAGTTTGTCATTCTGGCTGTTCCACCACATTCCTTTTTTGATGCCAAATTCTTGACGGTGTGTATAATCGCTTCCATTGACAATCCCTTTATCTGTATCGTTGGTTACAGCAGTAATTTTTCCGTTTTTGTCAACAATTGCGATGTTGTTGTCTACTAAATAGGCGATTTTTGAAAAATCCGAACTGATCTCGCGATTAGCTCCCTTGTTGTCATTACCGATAAAGCTTTCAATATTTTTTGATTTGATGTTGTAAGCCACCGTATAGGTTTTATCTTTTCCTTCAACTTGGAGTACTAGTGAATTTCCGTCGCGCCATTTGTAGTCATAAGGAAATACGCGCAGATTGAAAGTTTCAGTCGGAATGGCCACTTTTAATGCTTTTTCGAGGTCTGTTTTAGCGACCAGATTTGTTTCGCTCCAGTTGCTGGAAGCGCTTTTTGATAATAGGTTCTGGTACGATTTATCGAGATAGGAGAAGGTGTTGGATTTTGGGGTCCACGATGCTCCGGCTATCGATGTTGGGGCATAAGTGCGGGGGCCAAAGACGGTTTCTTCTAAATTGAGGTTGCGTTGTGCATAGCTGCTGATGGAGCTTGCCAACAAGAAGAATAGCGCAATTCTTTTCATTAAACTGTAATATTGTGTGAATGTTTATACTCAACGGCATAAGTGAGCCCATTCCAGTGGTTATTTTTACTTCATTCATCCAATCACAAAAGGCTTTTAAGCCTATTGCGGTAAGAAATTAAAGGCACAAGGAGCTCATTACATTCCGTTTGTTTTTAATTTTATAGGGCTAAATTAGGGAAATAGCCCTATAAAACCTAATACAGAATTGTTGCTTTTCTAACTAAAATTGCTTGCTGCAGACCTACAGTTTACGTAACCAGATGTTTCTGAACTGGACCAAATCACCGTGATCCTGCAATATAATTGGGCCTGGGCCATGGCTTATCTGCTTAGGTAGTCCGATATATTCTGTAGTGCCGTCGATTTGGGTATTGTTTTGTACAACGACTCCATTATGTAAGACCGTTACTGTTCCTTTAGAGGTCAATATGCCATCTTTACTGAATTGAGGAGCCTTATAAATAATATCATATACATGCCATTTGTCCGGTGCAATTACTTGCGCCAATGGTGGACGTTGTTTATACAGACTACCTGCTCCACCATTGACATAGGTTGGGTTGTTATTGTTGTCCAATACCTGAATTTCATAATGCCCCTGTAGGAAAATTCCACTATTGCCGCGTCCTTGGCCTTCACCTTTGATCACTTCGGGGCTTTTCCATTCAACATGCAGTTGAAAATCGGTAAAATGTTCGTTAGTCTCAATGGCTCCAGTTCCCGGTTTTACTTCGAGCACGTTGTTGGCTACAGTCCAATTGGCTTTTCCTTTTTCACTTTTCCACTTACTGAGATCCTTCCCATCAAAAAGGACAATAGCATCGCTTGGAATACCATGATCGATCGTTAATGTAGGGGGGACAGGACTATAATATTCCGTGTCACTGGCTTTCATATTGGTTTGGGCCTGCAGTGCTGTGGCACCAAATAAGAGTGTTGTTACTAGTGCTGATGATAAAAAAAAGTTCATCTGTTGGGTTTTTGGTATGGTTAAATATACAAATAATCCCATTTGTATGGAACAATTTCCTTAGGTTTGTACATGGCAACCATTTTACAGACAGTATCGCTGAAAGAAGCCCGATTCTATGCACCAATAGGTTACTATGAAGAAGAACAGGTGCTTGGCAATGAGTTTTTTGTTTCTATTGATGTATGTTTTCCCTTTTTGAATACCGAGACAGAGAACTTAAAAAATACGCTCAATTACGAAGAACTCTATCAGATTACCGTTAGCGTCATGCAGCCTAAACGAAAATTGCTCGAGTCTGCAGCTTCAGAAATACTAGATCAGATTAGGCTGCGGGTGGCAGATGCTGTAACGATCGAAGTGGTGATACGTAAATCGAACCCTCCCTTTGGTGGAGATCTTTCCTGCTCCCAAGTTAGCCTTAAATATTTCAAGGATTAAATTGAAACTGGATCAGCGATATGCTGGCTGAAAGATTTAGTTTTGCCAACTGTTATCTGATAGTCTTAAATTAACATTATGAATATTTACGATCTTGTAATTGCCGATAAGGAAAGGATAGCTTTAGAAGATGTCTTCTTGGAAGAGGAGAGCCGTCAGAAGCTCCATCAGCTGATTAAAGAGCATCGTTATATTAAAGAGCTTTCACAATATGGTCTGCCGGTTAGCAATAAGATTTTACTGCACGGTTATTCTGGTTGCGGAAAAACAACAACGGCGAAAGCCTTGGCCACAGCGCTCGAAAAACCAATTTATGTGTTGAATCTGAGCAACCTCATTTCTTCTCGTATTGGTGAAACCTCGCAGCACATTAAACAGGTCTTTGATAAAGCTGGGCGTGAAAAAGCAGTTCTGTTTTTAGATGAATTCGATCAGATCGGAAAGGCGCGGATTAGTGAAGAAAAGGATGTGGGTGAAATGCGTCGTCTCGTGAATACCATTATACAACTGATCGATTATTTTCCTGCTGAAGCGGTATTGATTGCAGCAACCAACCATCCCGAAATATTGGATACAGCCATTATCCGGCGGTTTCAGCTTCGTTTGGCTTTTGAGTTGCCGACAATGGTGCAGTTGGATGCTTATTATGATAAATTATTTACGCCATTTCCGCATTATGCTGATGTCGTACCTCGACGCTATGGGATCTCCTATGCGGAGGCCAAGGACTATATTTACGATGCCGTCAAATTCTTATTGATTGCTACATTGGAACAAAATCAACCTTAATGATTTTTTTGAATGCTCCGCTTGAGATACTTAATGAAAATAGCGATTTCTGATAAACTGTTTTTCTCTTCTACGTTAGTCTGTTAGTTGAAGGCTTCGCTTCAGTTACTTAATAAAAAAATAACAACTTCTGATAAACTGTTTTGTTTCCTATACGTTAGTCTGTATATGGAGACAATTTATGATAGGATGAAGCCCTATCAATGACAAATTGATTGCTAAACAGCTGAAAATTATCTGTTTTTAAGTCAAAATGGCATTTGTTTTTGTTTTTAAGTGACATTTTGTCTTTATAAAGCTGGTGGTACGCAAATTGAATAGCTCTCTTCGAATAGTTAGAACAAAAAAGCTTAACAATAAAACAAAAAATTAGGAGGACAAAAAATGGCATTAATTAAATTCCCTACAAAAAGTTTAAACACTGATGCAGTAAATCCATTTGTAAACACTGTATTTGACAATTTATTCAATGATAATTTTATCTCAGATCGTTTGATATCACGTGTGCCAGCGGTCAATATATCCGAATCCGAAAAATCATTTAAAGTTGAAATGGCGGCACCAGGATTGGATAAATCTGATTTTAAGATCAATGTAGATAAAAATCTAATTACGATTTCAGCTGAGAAAAAAGAAGAAACTGTGAGTGAGGAAAAATTATACAGCAAAAAAGAATTCAATTACTCTTCATTCTCACGGTCATTTACATTGCCAGAGACGGTGGATTACAGTAATATTGAGGCTGCCTATGAAGGTGGTATATTAATCTTGACTGTTGGCAAGAAAGAAGATGCAATCATCGCAAAACGTTTGATTGAAGTTAAATAAGCCGGCAGCATACAAGAAATAGTTCATTTTTGAAATGACTAAAAGGTGAATAAAAGACAATAGTTTTTAGGTTTAGTTTATGTTTTAATCCCTCGGAGTTCCGTTTGTGTTCCGAGGGATTTTTTATTCACAATGATAATCTTGTTGCCTTGAATAGATTATTCGGTTTCCTCATAATTTCCTGCGCGAGGAATTCTGGCAAGGTAAGGCTCCATCTCTTCTGGCAATTTCGTTAATTTCCGCTTTTGAAGGTCTAGCCAGGCACCATCGACATTGACTGTGCAGCATAATACACCGTCATTGCGAAAAACCTGATGAACAAATGAAAAACGGCTATTGGTTTTGTTGTACTTTGTCAGTTCTACTTTTACCTGTACATATTCATCCAAATGTACTTCTTTAAAATAGATAAGTTCCTCCCTGAATAAAATCGGACCGATATGAAATTCGGCAAATTTATCCAGTGAAAAACCCATTTTGTTCAACATATTACTACGGGCCTGTGCACAGATATCAGCGTAAGCGGAGTGTCGCATATGTCTATTTGCGTCGATCTGTGCCCAAATAATCTGACCTTGATAAAATATATTTTCCATAATCTACTGGGATTAGCCTTTTTTTTAATAACAATTTACATATTTTTAAATAAAGCTGTAACACTTTGTTTGTTTGCTATACTTATTACCTAAATATATTTAAAGAAAAATCGCTAGGTGAACCCATCGGAAATAGAATTTCTTAGATTGATTGACGAGAATAAAGGTATTCTTGTTAAGGTGAGCCGTATGTATATGGATGATCACGAGGGGAGACAGGATCTTTATCAGGAGATCGTCTATCAGCTGTGGAAATCCTATGCGACATTTAAGCAACAGAGTAAATTTTCAACATGGATGTACCGTGTTGCCCTCAATACCGCAATGGTATTCTTAAAAAAAGAAAAGAAGCATCAGATTTATGATGCGCTAGAGGAGCGGCATGATTTTGCAGAAGAAATTTATGACAGCGATAAAGACGAGCAATTAAAAGTCTTTTATCAGGCGGTTCAAGAACTCAATGCAATCGAAAAGGCGCTTATCTTTTTGTTTTTGGAAGGTCAGAGTCATCGCGAGATCGCACAAAATCTGGGTATATCGGAAGTCAATGCCCGTGTAAAATTAAACCGCACAAAAGAGCGAATTCAACAAATCATTAAAAAATACAATTATGAATTTTGATGAGTTAAAAAAATCTTGGCAGGAACAGCCTACAGATGAAGATTTGCAGAATCCAAATCTCAAATACTATAAGGAAGTCGGCAATATCATGGGCAAGTTGCGCAAGAATATCAAGCGTGAGTTTATCTCCTGGGCTGTCTGTATGGGCTTTCTATTTTTGGTGCCTCTCTTGCCGATGTATAAGATTGAAGGTTATGCTGCATTTGCGTATTACTTTTTTATCGTACAAATATCATTATCAAGTCTTTTATATTACCGCAGGTTCTTTTACCTCGTAAAGAGCACGAAAAAGATTGAATTGCTCGCATCCCGTGAGCATTTGCTCAAGCTGTATTATGATTTGAAATATGCTGTAGAAACTTACCGTATAGCTGCTTATGTCATGATACCCCAAGCTTTATTTCTTTATCTTATCATGATTGCACAGAACAGAACTACTGTCTGGTTTGATAGGCTGTACCATTTCAAGGATACTTTTCAACAGGAACCGAACTTTATTGTGTGGATGATCCTTTCAGCAATTATTTCCATTATTCTTGTTGTCGGTCTGACAGAATTTATGATTCGTGCTTATTATAGCAATTATATTACGCAGATAAAGGAGAAACTCGACCAAATAGAGTCCGAATAGGTTATTGTCTACCTCTTTGTATACTATGCTGTTGAGGAATTAGTTTCCTGATCAAAATGACTGGAACCAAAATAGGTAAGGTTTTTGTTTCATATGCTTATTCATAGTTTTTTTAGTCCATATGGAATATCTGCTTCGTTTTTATAAGTGTTTGTGTTTGGGGGCATGGATATTTCGTATATTGTTATCGAAAACCATTGTCCGTTATGTATAATCCGACAAAGAAGTTACAGCGCAGTTCCCAGATCTTAAGTATATTGGCCAAGTATGGTTTTAAAGATGCGATCGCCCGATTGCCTTGGAAAGGATCCAGATCAGCCGTAGAAAACGCTATTGACGTTGATAGTATCAGTGTTTACGCCCGTATTCGCATGGCGCTTGAGGAGCTCGGTCCTGCTTTTATCAAGCTTGGCCAATCTGCTTCGACGCGGGAAGGATTATTACCCAAAGATCTCGTCGATGAACTTAAGCGCCTAGAGGATAATGTTCCACCTTTTGAAGTTGATATTAAAACTTATCTGGCGGAGGAGCTTGAGCTGGATATTGAAGCGCATTTTCAGGAGATTGCTGCCGAACCTTTTGCTGCTGCGTCTATTGCGCAGGTGTATCGTGCAACTTTAAAAGATGGAACCCAAACGGTTTTGAAAGTCCGCCGTCCCGGCATTGATGAGGTTATGCGTTGTGATCTGGCACTCATGCGTGATATTGCCAAAATTCTGACCATGTACAATGATGCACTGGAAAACCTTAATCTTTCGCTGATTGTTGAGTCTTTCGCGATGACTTTGCAGGAAGAGATGTCCTTGGTGATTGAGCGGCATAACATCGAACGCTTCACGAAGAACTTTAAAGGAAATAAACTGATCAAGGTACCGCGTGTTTATCCCGAACTCTCCTCGGATCGTGTTCTTTGCATGGAATATCTGGATGGTTTCAAGGTAACTGATGCCGTTGAAATTAAACGTCGTGGAATGGATGTCCAAACGCTGGTAAAAAATGGGATCAATTTATACCTTGAGCAAGTGATTATCCATGGTTTCTTTCATGGTGATCCCCATCCCGGTAATATGATGGTGATGCCAGATGGGCGGATTGCCTTTTTGGATTTTGGAAATATGGGTAAATTATTGGGCATAGATCGCAGGCAGCTTGAAGAATTTATTCAATCGGCAATTTCCGAAGACGCTGTCCGACTTGCGGACGTGATTGAAGATGTTGCTGTGGTTAGTCATATTCCAGATCGTAATCAGTTTGAACGGTCTCTTTATGAGATCTTTGATATGATCGATAATGTGTCGCTTGGCGACCTGAGCTTAGATTTATTGTTCAATAAATTGTGGAAAATCATTGGCGACAACCGCTTGTATTTTCCGGAGTATATTTATCAGTTGATGCGCGGTATATCGTTGATGGAAGGTATTGGGCGCCAATTATATCCCGATCTTAATATTATGGAGAGTATCAAGCCCTTTGCACGAAGGATTATGATGGAGCGGCTCTCTCCAGAGGCAATCTTCAAAAAAGGAAAACATAAAGTTGAATCTTTTGCACGCGATGTCGAAAAACTCCCTGAAGATATGCGCGCCTTGGTGCGCTTATTTCGAACAGGAAATTTTACGCTCAACCATCGATTGATCAGTGCCCGATCCTTTAACACGATTCTGCGCAAAGGTGTCAATCGTATCGTAATCGGAATTATGTTTATGTCACTCAATCTACTGGGTGGAATGATTATCGTTGCGAGAGTAGAACCGCAGTGGTGGGGAATTCCCATTTTTGCCTGGATATGCCTTGGTTCAGCATGGGTCTTTGCCATATATTTATTTGTTGCTATGATCCGGGCAAAGGACAACGATTAGCCGAATATAAAATGCATTTTCAGCGACGATGATCGGCTATGTATACATACTATAAAATAGAAAACAAGAAGATATGGAAATCAATCTAAATGGGAAAAAGGCGTTGATCGGAGCGAGCTCTGCTGGTATAGGTGCTGGTATTGCTCAGGTGCTTGCCTCATGTGGTGTATCTGTGACATTGGCTTCCCGAAATGAGGAGAAGCTACAACGTACCTGCGAAAGTCTTGATACCTCCAAAGGACAGGTACACCAATATATCCGAGTGGATTACAATGATCACGAAGCATACAAAAAGCAGATAACACATTATTTTGAGTCGAACAAGGTTGATATTTTGATCAACAATTCGAATGGGCCTCAAGCAGGAACCATAGACCAAAAAAATCTGGCGGATTATCAACATGCTTTTGAACTCTTATTTCAAAACCACTGTTATACGACCTCATGTGCGCTGCCTTATATGTTGGCAAACCAATACGGACGTATTATTAATGTATCGTCTTCAACAGTGAAAGAACCGGTCTCTAATTTAGTGTTGTCCAATACGATCCGTACAGCATTGATTAGCTGGAGTAAATCGTTGGCAGTGGATGTCGCTAAAGATGGTGTGACTGTCAACAGCATCTTGACAGGTCTGTTTGATACAGATCGTATCCAATCGCTAACCAAGCTAGATGCACAACGTCTGGGAATTTCCTATGAGGAAGCGTTGCAAATGCGGTTAAAACAGGTTCCTGCACAGCGCCTGGGTAAGCCTGAAGAATATGGTTATCTCGTCGCTTTCCTTTGCTCCGAATATGCAGGTTATCTGACTGGGGCCAATATTCCCCTAGACGGCGGTATGTTAAAAGGCTTATAAAAAAGTGGCTATCCTATATCAAATAGGATAGCCACTAAGTTTGTGTGATTTATTATTTTCAATTAGTTCAATACCAATTCGGTATTGACAATGATGTCAACATCAGAAGCAACCGCTTCTACACCAGAAGGTAATTTATCATTGTATTTCATGCCGAAATCCTGACGGTTAATTTTTGTTTTAGCAGTAAAGCCAGCCCGTGTTTTTCCCCAAGGGTCGGTAATGATTCCGCCATTTTGAGTCACATCGAAAGTTACTTTTTTCGTTACATCACGAATAGTCAAATCTGCTATCATAATATATTTTCCTTTTACTTTCGCATTTTTAAAACTGATCGACTTTAATGTCATTTTAGGGAATTTTTCCGCAGCAAAGAAATCATCGGTCTTCAAATGATTGTCACGGGCAGCGATACGTGTATCGATGCTGTTGACGTCGATAGAAAAATTAACTTTAGCATTGTTAAAGCCTGTTCCTGTTGCAGTTTCAACTGTACCTTCTACCTTTGTGAATTCACCGTCAACAAAGCTGATTCCAAGGTGTTTTACATCGAATCTTGCATTTGTATGCGCAGGGTCTGCAGACCATTTTACTTGTGCTACAGCAACATTAACCATTAATACTGCTACAGCCAAAATTTGGAAAAATTTATTCATGTGTTTTCTTTTTATTTATCTAACCTTCAAAAGTTCAAAATGTTTGTTTGAACAAGCTTCTGCAAAGGTGGGATAAACTAACAACGAAAAAATTGATGTAGGTCAAGAATTTCGATTTGGCTTTAATATTTGTCTTTTTAGACGGCTTAAAAACTCTTGTGTGACGCCAAGATAGGATGCTAATTGCATATTGGAAATTCTCGGATAGATTTTAGGATACCTTTTAATGAAGTCCAGGTAGCGCTCTTGTGCTGTAAAACCTATGCTCGAGATAATACGGTGCTGAGATGCTATTTGAGCACGTTGAGCCATTATTCTGGAGAGTTTTTCAAAGATTGGATGATCTTCGTAAAGTTTGTCTTTATTTTTTTTTGACAGCGTCAGTACCACAGCGTTTTCCAAAGCCTGGATATTTTGGAGTGCTGGCTCCTGATAATTGAAGCTGGCAATATCGCCGATCCACCAATCTTCAATCGCAAACTGTAGAATGTGTTCGATCCCATCGGCGGTGACATAGAATGATTTAAATAAACCGCTTATCACGTATGCTTCATGGTGGCACACCTCGCCGGCTCGGAGAAAATATTCTTTTTTCTTTATTTTCCTTACCTGATAACGTGAGACGATGTCATTCAGTTCTTCCTCAGTGACATCAATTCGTTGTTTTACAAATTCCTTGAATTGTTCCATTTGGCTGTAAAATACGAAATTTTGCAATGCTAATTTAACAAGCCGTTCGATTCCTATCAATCCTATGTTAAAATAGTTCAGTTGCAGGCTATTGCTTTTATGCAATTTTATCAAAATAGTGATAAAATCAACATTTTGGTGTAATATTTGACTGGATATTGCCGTAATTCAAATAGTTTCATCAATAATTGGTATCTTCTGTAGGATTTAAAATTTTGATTGCTAAAACTATAAATATATCTTATGAAGTTTGTTGCACCCAATACCCTTGAAAACGATAAGGTCGTATTAAGAATCTTAGAACCAGCTGATTTTGATACACTGTATCAAGTTGCCAGAGACCCTCTGATCTGGGAACAGCATCCTAATAAGGACCGCTGGAAGGAAGACGTTTTCCGCCAATTTTTTGAAGGCGCTTTGGCAAGTAAATCTGCTTATCTGATCTTGGATAAGGAAAGTGATGCCTGCATTGGCAGTACACGGTATTATGGCCTTGATGAAGCGGAAAAATCGATTTTTGTTGGGTATACGTTTTATGCCCGTGCATATTGGGGTGCAGGAATCAATCCATTGGTCAAAGAGATGATGTTTGATTTTGCCTTCAATTTTGTGGATCGAATTTACCTGCACGTGGGAGCTGAAAATTATCGTTCTCAGACAGCTGTTGAGCGCTTGGGCGCCATTAAAGTGGCTGAAAAGATGGTCAGCTATGTGAATGAGCCTGAACGTAAAAATTTTGAATACGCTTTGGAAAAATCCGTTTGGCGGCGGATCAGGAGATAAAGCCGTATTATCCCTTGATGCCGCTCAGTATACTACCTATAATGACTGTTAATACAATTAATGTGATAATAATGTAAAGCCTGTCCTTCTCGATGACAAACCCCAATAACGAGCCAATCACGCGCACGATGGGGGTGCAAATCAATAGCAGTACACCGAGCTGTATAACCTGTGGAATATTTCGGCTAAATGCCCCTGTAATAATTCCGGTAATTGTCGTGTTGGAATTCCCCTCGCCGACAAAATCTCTGTAATTCGGTACGGTATCCTGTCCATGAACAATGAGGTAGAAAATACCGCCAAGAATAAGAATAGAGGAGGCGAGTATAACGCCAATACGTAAAATTTGCCCTACCAAAAGTGAGATGTCCTTGTCTCCCCAATAGTGTTTCGAAAATACTTGTTTCATTTTGAGTAGTTATGTCCTTCATCGTCTAGCGGAAGGACGTTACAAACCTAAAATTCTAAATCGTGTAAACTTGTGTTTTTAGAATTTATGCTGGAATCCGTTGAAGATCATTTCCAATGCCACCAATGTAATGGCGACGGCGAAAATAATGCGTAAAGTCTTTGGATTCATACGTTTTAAGAGCTTTGATCCTGTAATAGCGCCGCATAATACGCCTAGGATAACTGGAAAAGCAATGCCTGGATCCATATAGCCTCTTTGTAAATAGACCACTGCAGAAGCAGCTGCGGTGACACCGATCATAAAGTTGCTCGTTGTGGTACTGACTTTAAATGGAATTTTCATCATGCTGTCCATAGCAAGTACTTTGAGGGATCCCGAACCAATGCCTAATAATCCTGACAGTATTCCTGCAACCCCCATCAAAGAGAAGCCTCCGGCTATGTTGGTAAGTTTGTATGGAATTAATTTACCATCAGCAGGATAGGTGCTGTTCAGCTTCAATTTTTCCGCCAAGACCGAACCGCCGGAAAGTGCATGTTCGTTTTTCTTACGTACCGTCATTGCCGCTGAGAAGATAAGTACAACACCAAAGATGATTGCAATGGTATTCGTTGGCATGTAAATGGCAATAACAGCGCCGATAACTGCTCCAATGGTGGTTGCAATTTCAAGAAACATCCCGAGCCGGATGTTGGTGATTCCTTCTTTGACGTAAGCAGTGGCAGCACCGGATGAAGTCGCTATGGATGCCAGTAAGGCGGCTCCAATGGCATAACGGATGTCGACATGAAACAGAAGAGTCAATAAAGGGATGACAACGACCCCTCCGCCTAGGCCTGTCAGGGATCCTAAGAGTCCTGCTACAAAAGCACCCAGGAGAAGGATGATTGTAAAGGTGAGAATAGTCATAAATATGTGTTTGTTTGTGTGATCCAAAAAACAGCAGCTGCTTAATGGAAGGTAATTTGTTGTAAACTTAAGGGCTTTTTATTGTTTTTGAAACTTTAAAGCCGGAATAGATACAAATGTTACATCAAAAGTATCATCGAAAAAATGATACTGCCTATCGCTTCACAGCGTGAGGCAGTACCGATGACCTTTTAATGGTCAAAGTATATAGTATATAAATATGGACAACGTTACTCAGCTATTGTTTGTTGTACCTTTTCTTTTCTGTTGAAGATATCATAGATGATTGGGAATACCAACAATGTCAATATCGTCGCTGAGATTAGTCCGCCAATGATGACGATCGCCAATGGTTTTTGTGATTCTGAACCTATACCGGTCGATAATGCTGCCGGCAATAGTCCGATGGAAGCCATTAGAGCTGTCATGACCACAGGTCGTGTTCGCGATTTTACACCTTTATAAATCGATTGGTCATTGGGTAGACCTTCCTTCTTGTTCTGATGGAATTCCGAGATCAGGATAACCCCATTCTGGATACATATCCCGAATAATGCAATCATACCTACTCCAGCCGAAATTCCAAAATTCATACCTGTAACGTGTAAGGCAATAATTCCACCGATAAGCGCAAAAGGAACGTTGGCCAATACGAGCAGCGAATCTTTGATATTTCCGAATAGAATAAACAATAGGAAGAAGATGACGATCAAACTGATCGGTACCACCTGTGCTAAACGGTGTGTTGCACGTTGCTGATTTTCAAATTGTCCAGTCCAGCCAATGGAATATCCTTCTGGAAGCTTAATTTTACTTACTTTTTGTTGTGCTTCAGCAATGGTGCTCCCTAAGTCACGGTCACGGATGGAAAATTTGATGCCGATATAGCGTTTGATGTTGTCGCGATAGATAAAAGCAGCACCATTATCTTTTTCAATGGTTGCGATACTTTTCAAAGGAATTAATGTGCCATCACCACACGGAACCATCAGCTGTGCAATATCTTTTTCTGTTTTCCGATATTCGGGTGCGTAGCGTAGACGAATGTTAAATTTGCGTTCACCATCGTACAAAATGGAAGCGGTCTTTCCGCCAAAGGCCATTTCCAGTACTGCCTGTGCATCTGCCGGTAGAACGTTGAAAGCTGCCATACGGGTCCGATCCAATACCACACTCACTTCGGGCTGACCAATATTGAGAATAATACCGGGTTCTTTAATGCCTTGAATACCTTTGACCTGTGCATAAACTTCTTTCGCCAGGCGGTCTAAGGTCGCGAGGTTATCGCCAAAGATCTTGATGCCGTTTTCGGCCTTGAAACCGGCAACGGCTTCGGCGACATTATCCGAAATAGGCTGTGAATAGTTATAGGTAATACCTTGAAATTGTTTGAGTTTATGGTCCATTTCTTCGATCAGCTGATCCATGGTGATTTTACGGGTCCATTCCTCTTTAGGTTTTAGGGCCACAGCAAACTGAACAAAGCCAAAGCCATTGGGGTCGGTACCATCGTTGCTCCGTCCTGTTTGCGACAGTACACCTGTTACCTCAGGAAAGGTTTCCAAAGTACTCTTTAACAGTTTGGTAGTTTTAACCGATTCACGTAAAGAAGTACTCATAGGCATTTCGGCAGTAACCCAAAGAGACCCTTCATTTAATGTCGGTAAAAATTCAGTTCCTAAAAATTTTGCAGAAAATAAGACTGCAGCTAGTAAAGTAATAGCAACGATCATACTCAGACGCTTGTTTCGGAATGTAAATCCAAAACCCTTGGCGACAATTCTATTCCAGAATTCAACAAATGGATTGTGTCTTTCTTTCACATTTTTATTGAGCAGAATATGCGATAAAGCGGGAACGAGTGTCAAGGTAAACAGTAATGCACCCAGTAAAGCAAAACCCAGGGTAAAGGCCAGTGGAGAGAACATTTTTCCTTCTACTTTTTGGAAGGAGAATATGGGCATCAATGAGGTGATGATAATTAGCTTGGAGAAAAAGATTGCTTTTCCCAAGCCTGTTCCTGTCTGTTTGATCCAACCTGCTTTGGCCATTTTGTTGAATTTCTCCATGCCCAGCTTATGGGCTTGGTGGTCCAACATGACAAATATCCCTTCAACCATGACGACGGCACCGTCGATGATAATACCAAAGTCTACAGCGCCCAGAGAAAGTAAGTTGGCACTCATGCCTGCTAGTTTAAGGCATAGAAAGGCAAAAAGCAAGGCGAGCGGTATAATAATGGAAACGATGACCGTAGTGCGCCAATCTGCCATAAAGAGCAATACCATTAAGGTGACGAGTACAATACCTTCAATCAAGTTATGCATAACGGTATGGGTCGTGAAATCCATGAGATTGTCACGGTCATAGAAGGTTTGCATTTTGACATCTTTGGGAAGGATTTTGTTGTTGAGCTCGTCTATTTTTGCTTTTACAGCAGTTAAAACCTCTCTTGGATTTTCGCCTTTCCGCATTACGATGGTTCCTGCTACCACATCATCATTTTTACCAAAACCGGCTTGGCCCACGCGGGGCATCGCGCTTTCTCTTACCTCGGCTACATTTTTAACAAAGACAGGATTTCCTTTTTGGTTGATTACAGTGATGTTTTCGATATCATTGATTGAGTTGACCAAACCAATACCGCGTACGACGTAGGATTGGCCACTTTTTTCGATGACATCGCCGCCCACATTCAGGTTACTTTTGCTGACAGCATCAAATACCTGCAAAGGGGTCAGATTAAATTTGTCTAGTTTGATAGGGTCAGTACTGATTTCGTAAACCAAATCCTGTCCGCCAAAAACGTTGATATCTGCTACACCTGGAACACCACGTAAAGCGCGGTCAATGACCCAGGTCTGCAAAGTAAGGAGGTCGCGTGAATTACGTTGATCGCTATGTAATGTATAACGGAATATCTCTCCTGTAGGGCCATAAGGGGGCTGTACTTCAGGGTCGACATTGTCGGGCAAGCTTACAGATCGCATGAGGTTGTTGACCTGGTTGCGGGCAAAAGTGTCGTCAACACCATCATCGAAGATGATTTTAACAATGGAGAGGCCAAACATCGTGGTGCTCCGTATACTTGTTCTCTTTTGAACTGGACTCATGCCTAGTTCGATTGGTGTCGTTACAAAACGTTCGACTTCCTCGGCACTTCTTCCATTCCATTGAGTAATGATGGTTATTTGTGTATTGGTTACATCTGGAAATGCCTCAATGGGCATGCTTTTGAAGCTAATGAAACCAGCTATAGCCAAAATACCAACCCAAATAAAGGTAAATGCTTTATTTTTAATGGAAAAGGCAATGATATTTTTAATGAATTTGTTCATTCGTGTAAATGCTAAGACGGATTAATTATTCAGTGCTCTATAGATCAAAAGTTTATTGTTGACAACAACTTTTTCACCTTCCTGTAGCCCCGTAGCCATGTAGGTTGTTCCTTCATTTTGTTTGATCGGCAATATTTCGCGAATCTTAATATCATTTTGGGATTTATAGATTAATACGAAATATTTGTTTTGATCGAAAATAACCGCATCAGAAGGAACTGCTAGTGCTTCAGTATTGGAGCGATGCAATACTTTAATGGTCGCTTTACTATCCGGAATAAGTAAACCATCCTTATTGTCTAGCACTACCCGTGCCTGCATTGAATTCGTCTGCGGATCGATGATCTTAAAGATTTTATCGATACTGCCCTGGAATTTTTTGTCCGGGTAGCTCAGGGTAGACACAATAGCGGGCATGCCCATACTAATCTTGTCGATATCCGTTTCGTTGACATTAAGAATTGCCCATACATCTTTTGTATTGGCCACATCGAAGATGTTGTCGCTGCGGTCACTACGCAACTGCATGTCCTTATTGATGTTCTTTTGAACGATGTAACCATCGATTGGAGATACGACCGAATAAATATTGCCTGTACGGACATTGTAAATCTGACTGACGGCCTCTGAACGGCGTAGTTGCTCTTTGGCTTTGGTTAATTGTCCTTTTGCTTCCAGCATGTCTTTATCTGTACTCAGTTTGCCATTATACATGTCTTCAGCTACACGGTAGTTTTTCTCGGCGAGTAATACATCGGTTTTGGCATCCGAAAGATCCTTTTGTATACCGGCGACTTCCGTACTTCTGATTGTTGCCAATACCTGACCTTTATGGACATAATCACCCAAAGAAACATTAACGGAGACAACATTCCCTCCAACAAGTGGGAAAATATCGATGTAATTGTTTTGATCGGCCGATATCTTTCCAAAAAAGTTAAGTTCTTCGGTCACATTTTCTTTTTTAACCGTAGCAAAACTTGTCGATTTAAGCATCGTCTCACTAATTTCGAAACCTTTGACAATGGCTGCATTATCTGTTTCTTTATGATTTTGGCAAGAGTAAAGTAGCACTATTGCCACAGTGGCTATAAGAAGTTTTTTAGTTGACATGAGTTGAATTGAATATAGAAGTTTGAGCCAGGTAGTTTAATTGTTCGGCGTTGAGAATAATTTCCTTTTTCATATCGTATAACTTAAGAATAGATATGCGATAGCTGTCCATAAAATCAGTGAACTCAACTAAAGAAATATTCCCTTTTTTAAAATTATTGAATATGCCATCATAGACGACAGCGATGTTGTGAAGGTCGTCTGAAGTAATGGTAAAATATTGGTTATATTGATTTTCCCATGACTGATAGTTGGAACGGATCTGTGACTCCAACAGCTGCCGTTGGACTTCAATATTTTTCTTTGCCTCTTCTTCGGCGTATTTCGCTTTGATAATATTTCCTTTATTTTGTTTCCACAACGGGATCGGAATGGCGGCTGTTACATTGAGCTCATTGCGGAATACACCGCCATTTTGGCTGTAGGAAAGGCCAAGGTTAATATCAGGTGTATTTAAAGACTGTTGCCATCTGGTAAATAACTGTGAGCTTTCAGAGGTCTTTAAGGCAAATTGATAATCGGCATTGTTTTCCAGGGCCAATTGATAGATTTTGTCCAAAGCCATGGTTGGCTTTACGGCAAGTTCCTGATCTGCTTCTTGATCTGTTAACTTCGGTAATACATCTTCCTGACTGGAAATAAGCACACGTAATTGCTGCTGTAGATTGATGCTATTATTGATCGCTGTTGTTTTTTCGTTGTTGAGATCGATGGCCATTGTTTGAAGACGAACTTGATCTTTTAAAGAAACATTTCCTTTTTTTCCTTGCTCTTTATAAGCTACAAGTAGATTATTTAGGTAATCCAATTGGATTTTAATATCCGCCAATTTATGCTGCTCAAAGTAGAGAGAGTAGAAGGTTGTACGGAGCTGCGCACGAAGACTTGCAAGCAACTGGCTAAATTGCAGCTTAGCCAGTTCAACATTTGATTTGGCAAATTCTACTTCATTTTTCTTTTTCCCACCGAGATAAATCAATTGGGATACGCTCGCTTCCTTGGATTGTCCAACATGAAATGCTTTTTTGTTCTGTGGATCATAAGCATTGACCGACATTTCCAGCTGTGGAAGATCCCAAATCCTGGCTTGTATTACATCTGCCTGAGCTTGGCTGATATCATATTGCTGGGCAAGTAAAGAAAGATTACTCTTTATAAATGCTTCTTCGCATTCCTGCAGTGTCATCTTTTTTCCCGAGATCTCACTTTGCTTATTCCCAAGTGAACTTTCATGAATGCTCGCGTAATCTGCTTGTGGCGGTTTTTGCTGCGCGAAAGCCATACTATTGAAAAGCAATAAAAATATTAAAGGTTTCTTTGTCATGTTTATCAAAACTTATGTAACAAAATAACTGGTCGAATATTAAAAGCCCCTTAAGAAATGCTTAAAAAAAGCTTAAAAACGCATGTTCTGCCAATAGGTAATGCTTCTGACGGATAGGTTTACTAGCGATATTTGATTGTCACAAAGGGATTTGAGACTGATATATTGCAATTTTGCTACTATCCTTCCTGGCTAGGAAACAATTTAAATAGTAATACAAAAGTATGCGTAGATTGTTTTAGGTCAGCTTGATATTCAATTGTTGCTTGATGGGATTGCATGATGCGCTGAACGATACGTAGTCCCAAACCCGAACCTGTTGTTTCGCTTGCATTTTCACCGCGGCTGAATGCATCAAAAATCCGCTTTTGATCAATTGTGCTCAGGGCTGGACCGGTATTGCTGAACAGTACTTTAAGCTCGCGCCCGGATTCCAGGATCATCACTTTAACCTCCCTATTATAAGAATAGAGTGCGGCATTTTTAAATAAGTTTACAAAAGCGATTTCAATCAATTGTGCGGAACAGAATATACTGAGTTTGGGGTCATCGATTCCGCCAATCGAAAAATCCAGTTGCAGGTCAGGGAATACCTTGGCCACCTTTTCATAAGCCATAAAGATAATTTCATCAATCCGCTCTTCCGTATAGGTCATTTTCAAACGTTCTGAATCGAATTTTGAAAGTAACATGAGCGAATCTGTTACCTCCGAAAGATGCAAGGTCTCCTTGGATATATTACGTAATACCTGCTTTACTTCTTCACTCAGCTGACTTTGATGATAAAGGTTCTCCAATTGAAAGGACATTCGGGCAAGTGGCGTGCGTAGCTCGTGGGAGGCGCTGGAATTAAATTCTTTCTGTGATTCGAAAGCCGTCGAAAGTCGCAGCAGCATGGTGTTAAATGCGCGGGTTAGTACCGCAATTTCGTCGGTATGACCTGTATATTCAACAGGTTTGGTGAGTTTGCTGGCATTGATCTGTGTGATATTGTCTTTTAATTTATCGAGTGGGATCAACAGGCGCTGAATGAGTTTATAACTGAATATCCAGACCAAAACAGCACTTAGGACAAATAGTATCGTTAGGACGAGTGCTAAATGGTCCATTTTTTCATTTCCGGAATAATCCTGCGCTTTTACGATAATATAATAAGGCGAGCCATTGATGCGGTAATATTTGGCCAGTGTTTCATATTGGTCCTGATTGTAGAAGATCTGTCTTTCCTGATTAAGCCGGTTGATAATTGCTGCATTCCAGGTAATGGTCTGATCTTTAACGGTACTGAAGACTAGCTGCTTATTTTTGTCGAGAATGATAACATCTTCATAGAATAGGCCATCTTCGTCATCGTGAAAATAGTTTTTGTAAGACTGCCGGTTGAAATAAGGGTTACTGGCAATATAATGAGAAATATTGTCCAATTTATCAATCAGTCGCTGGCGAAATTGATCTTTACGAAAATCGAAACTAGCATAGTAGATAATCAACATCGCAATACCGAAAAGGACGGAGAATGCAATGCTAAAGCTAATCGCTATTTTCTTCTTTAAATTCATTTTTCTGCCGATAGATAATAACCAAATCCAGGCCGGGTATGGATGAGTTTATTTTCAAAGTTCTTGTCTATTTTCTTTCGCAAAAAGTTGATGTAAACTTCAATGGTATTCTGTGTTGTTTGAAATTGATTTTGCCATACTTCCTCCGAAATATGCTGTTTGGATAAGGTACGTCCTTTTGCCTGTGCTAAGATAAGCAGCAACTGAAATTCTTTTTGAGTAAGGTTAATTTCTTCATTGGCACGTAGCACACGGGCTTCCTCCGGATAAATGATCAGATCATCTATCACGAGTGTTGTTGTATCATTGGTTTCATTGTGTTGCTGTCGACGTAATAGGGAATAGATCCGCATCAGTAATTCGTCTAAGACGAAAGGTTTAACCAAATAGTCATCAGCGGCCCGGAGAAATGCCTCCTTTTTGTCGTCTATATCATCGTATGCTGAGAGAATAATAATTGGTGTAAAGGCATCATGGCTTCTTATCTTTTTACAGATCTCCAACCCATTGATTTTGGGGACGTTGATATCCAATAGGTAAAAACCATATTTCTTTTGGTGTGTTTTGGCCAAAAACTCAATACCATCAAAGGCTTGATCACAGGTAAAACCCTGGCTTAATAGGAAAGATCGGATCTCCTTAGAGAGTACCTTGTCGTCTTCGAGCAACAAAATGTCTACCATACTTATATCTATTGTCTTTTCGTAAAAATAAACAAATTTTTATCATCCAATCAAGGAGATCTTTTCTTAGGACTTAATTTGGTAACATAAGATTTACGCGAAGAAATATGAAACAAAAAGAAATATAAGTAGATTCAAATCGAAATTATAAATAAGTGTTATGGAAACCAGAAGAGAATTCCTACGAAAGACCCTACTATTTTCGGGAGCAGCCGGTATTGCCAGCTTTATGCCCGCATCGATCCAGAAAGCCTTTGCGATAGACCCTGCCCCAGGAAGTAGTTTTTTAGATGCCGAACATATCGTCATCCTGATGCAGGAGAACCGATCCTTTGATCATACGCTAGGTAGTCTTTCGGGAGTTCGGGGTTTCAATGATCCACGTTCGATACGTTTACCAAACGGTTTACCCGTATGGTATCAAACGGATAAAGAGGGAAAAACATATGCTCCTTTTCGATTAAATCTGAAGGAAAGTAAAGTGACCTGGATGGGTTCTCTTCCACATAGTCGTGCAAGCCAGGTGGATGCCTTTAACCAAGGTCGTTACGATCATTGGCTGTTATCGAAGCAATCAGGGAATAAACAATATGCGGCTATGCCCTTAACATTGGGGTATTTTACACGCGAAGATTTGCCCTTTCATTATGCCTTAGCAGATGCTTTTACAGTATGTGATCAGAATTTTTGCTCGGGCATGACTAGCACTACACCTAACCGTTCCTTTTTCTGGACGGGTAAGATTACAGAGATGAAAGATGGTCTGCAAAAAGCGAATATTCGGAATGATGACTTTGGCTATGGTAAAATGACCTGGGGAACTTTTCCGGAATTGCTTGAAAAGAATGGCATTAGCTGGCGTTTTTATCAAAATGAGACAAGCTGTGGTGGCGGGTTTTCCGGACAGGAAAGGGCATGGCTATCGAATTTTGGGTGTAATCTGCTGGAGTTTTTTCAGGCTTATCAAGTTAAATTTAAGGAGAACTATATCAGAAGCCTGGAGACACAGGTTCGGGATTTGCCCATGCAGATTTCCAAGTTGGAAGAGAAGTCTCCTTCTTCTGAGGAACAAGCTGAAAAGATACGCGCTGATATTCGCAAAAAAAGTGAGGTACTTGAGCGAGCGGAGACCGAACTAAAGGAATTCAATCCAAACAATTATAAAAAGCTAAGTGATTTTACGAAATCATTAAATGAGCGGGCGTTTACGGTAAACAAGGGGGACAACAATTACAGGTCGCTTGATACGTTACTTTTTAAGGCACAGGGGAAAAAAGGCACGCTGGAAGTCCCTAAAGGCGATATTCTTTATCAATTTCGCAAAGACGTTGATACTGGTAAATTGCCTGCAGTATCCTGGTTGGCTGGCCCACAGAATTTCTCGGACCACCCGAGTGCGCCCTGGTATGGAGCTTGGTATGTATCTGAAGTTTTAGATATCCTAACGAAGAACCCTGAGGTTTGGAAAAAAACAATTTTTATTATTACCTATGATGAAAATGATGGTTACTATGATCATGTTAAACCTTTCCTTGTACCTGATTTAAAGAAGAAAGATACAGGGGCATGTTCTCCTGGGATCGATACGGAGGTGGAGATGGTTCGTTTAGAAAATGAGCTTAAACAGGGGATTCCTAAAAAACAGGCGCGCGAAGGGGCTGTGGGCCTAGGTTTTCGTGTTCCCATGTATATTGCGTCACCTTGGTCACGAGGTGGTAAGGTCTGCTCTCAGGTATTTGATCATACGTCTACTTTGCAATTTTTGGAATCTTTCTTTAACAGCAAACTCAAGAAGAATATTCATCTGGATAACATCAGTGCATGGCGTCGGGCAATCTGTGGCGATTTGACCGCAGCTTTTACACCTTTTACACAGCAAAAGGAACAACTTCCTTTCCTTGACCGGGATACTTATATCGAGACCATATACAATGCGCAGTTCAAAGATGATCCGCGAGGCTTTATTGAGGTTAAAGATTCTAATCTCGCAACTAAAAACGGATGGATCCCGGGATTTGACCGAATACAGGAGCGGGGGATTCGTAGATCTTTGCCATTGCCTTATGCGCATGATGCGCTGGGCTATGTGAAAGACGGAGTGTTTCATCTAACGATGACTGTTGACAGCAAGTTTTTCGGAGAAAGGACAGCCGGTACAGCCTTCAACGTTTATAGCCCGTTGGAATATCGTGATGAACAGGGGCAAAGTGAAACCTACCGTAATTGGAATTTTGCGGTGAAGGCCGGTGATCGTTTGGCATATCAGTGGGACCTGGCACGATTTGAAGGAGACCGCTATGCTTTTGAATTGCATGGTCCAAATGGTTTTTATCGAAAATTTTCTGGACAAAAAGGAACTGCAGCACTGGAGGCTACCGTTTCTCCGGAACTGAAAGTGCTAACTCAGGCAGCGACAGGGAAATTGCAGTTGAGACTCAGGAACAAGAGTGACCAGCGGGTAACGGTAGTTGTCGAGAGCCTTAGCTATGGAAAATATGCCACAACGAAAGAAATAGCTCCCGCCGAAGAAGTTCCATTGATCCTGGATGTTGAAAGTCAAGGAAATTGGTATGATATTGCTGTAAGAATCAAGGGAGACAACAGCTTCGTTATTCAGCTCGCAGGGCGATTGGAAACGGGTGTTGAGTGTACAACTGATCCATTATTAGCATAATCTGGACTATCACAGCAGGGACAGCGACCAATTCTTATTGAATGGGTCGTCTGCTGTTGCTATATATCTATCAATAGTATCCGCTTGACCTTATTTACAAGCAAACAAATAAGGTCTCCGGATAGTTTGTTTCTATATAACGACGAAGATACAACTCCGTATCAGTACTTATCGTGCGGTCTTTATGAACAGGGAATGTATTGTAAACAACGGTATGTAGATTGATCCTGCGCTTGGTGATCGCTTCCAGACTAAGTAAGGTATGATTGATACTCCCTAATTTTCCAGAGGTGACAAAAATAAGCGGATACTGCATTTCTTGGATGTAATCGATAATCAGATAATCTTCTCTTAATGGAACCATCAAACCACCTGCACCCTCAATAAGGACAGCGTCGTAGTGTTGGCTTAATGTTAAGCTAGCCTGTCTGATCTTTTTAAAGTCAATTTCACGATTATCCAGGCGCGCCGCTAGATGAGGGGAGGCGGGGTAGCTGAAAATCTCCGGCATCGTGATTTTCTGATGATCTTCTGCCGTTAATGGGATTTCCATGAGTTGGCGATGGAGGACGATGTCTTCGGAAATAGTTGTATTTCCAGTTTGTACAAGCTTTTGGGTAATGGTGCGTATACCGCTTGTATTCCATTGTTTCGCGAGGAGGCCAGTTGCATAACTTTTTCCTATCCCGGTATCTATGCCGGAAACAAAATAGATATTTTCATTCATTGCTATGTTTCTTTTGTAGGGTGTTCGATTGTTTGTAATTGGAGTGCTCAGCTGTTGCTTTTTTTGCAATAATATAGATGGGATGGTAGGTTAGGGACACGCCCTCTTCTGTCCCATAGTGAGATGTATACTTAGCACAGAAAGCCCGAAGTGTGCCTTTTGTCCACCGGTGATTTTTTATTCCCGTTACCCCCGTTTGCTTCAGGTGAACAAGAACTTGTAGTGGGCTTTCAAAGTGTAGTTTTAAATGTTCTTCTTTTGCAACGAGGATCTTATAATTCAACGCTAAAAGTTCGGCGATAAGTTCCGATTTAGATCGATATGTTAGTCCAACATGTGCCGTTGCATTGATCTCGTGCATATTGTCATGTCCAAAAGTGCTGAAGGCAAGGATACCGGAATCCGGAAGGGATCTATAGCAGCTTTCAAAGAAAGCGCGAGGATTGTTGAACCACTGAATCGTAGAACAGGACGCGATTAGATTGATGTCTTTGGGAAAAGCATAAGTTTCTGCATCAGCACAGATGAACGTGTGCGACGATGTCAAAATATCCATTACTTCGGGCATCATTTCTGGACAGATATCATTTAAAACCATTTTTTTGGGTTTGATATGCTGTAGGATTAATCGCGAAAAAAGCCCTGTTCCGCAGCCAATTTCCAATACTTTTTGTGGTCTTAGCTGTATGTTCTCCTGCATCAACCTGATCATTTTTTTTGCTATTTCGTATTGGGCGATCGCTGCCGACTGATAGTTAGATGCCGCTTTAGCGAAACGGGATCTAATCCTTTGTTTGTCCATCATGATGATCATCTTAAAAGGTGCTTAAATAATTGTTCGGGATAATGAGTAGCATCGATTATCGTATATGCAGTACCGGGCCAGGCGCGTTTTTGATTCTCTAAGTTGAAGATTCGATCTTCTTTGCCTATATATATCTGATGCCATTGGAATGCCACTGCTGATTTTGCACCAGCTGTTTTTTCAATCGCGATAAGCTCTGAACGGAGGTCTTCGATGTCGCGTTGGGGGGCTCTTTGAAGAAAGTAGTTAAAAAGGGTCTTGGAACCACACATGCGTAATCTGAATTTTTCTAACGTTTTATTGCTCAGTGTATCCAATGTTCCTTTAAATAACTGGCTAGGAATTCCTTTTTCGTCATCTATTGGAAATGGTGTTCCATTGATTGCAGTACATGTGCTGATGGGGTAATTGCTGTTTTGAAGTTCGGGCAGTACCATTGATGCAGCCCATACCCCCATAGACCAGGCGAAAATCTCAATTTCCTGGTAGCCCGCCAGTAGACTTCTGTCCAACAGTAAATCCGTATAGTTATAGGCAACAATAAGATCTTTGCTGACTGGGGAATAGTGCAAAAAAGGATGTTCATCCATGCCCCAGCCTGCAAAAAATAACAGTAGTTTTTCGTTGGATTTTGCCTGAAGATGCTGCACTGGCAAATTATCGACCGGAGTGACTCTTTTAGGAGCGATTCTTTTAAGTATCATAAGCTTGCTGCGAGTTGTTTGATCATGGACGATGTCATTGTTGCTGTCAATGAAATTCGGATTCTTGATGTTCCTTCTGGTACGGTAGGCGGGCGTATGGGAAGTACGTAAAACCCCTTTCGCTGTAGATCTTCTGCTTTTACTACCGTTTCCTTGTTATTGCCGATAATTACCGGTAGAATATGGCTCTCTGACGGACAATTAAAGCCTTTGGTAATTATTTGCTGTTTGAGCAATAGGCTATTTTTGTGCAGCTGCTGGCGCCGGTCTGTAAAGTCACTTAAGCGTTCCAAAATAAACACAGTCCATAATAGATTGATTGGTGGCAGCGCTGTTGTAAAAAGTAGCGTACGCGCCTTATTGATCAAATAATTTCGGATTGGTTCCTTACATAGCAGGTAGCCACCAACCGATGCTAAAGCTTTTCCGAAGGTGCCTGTCAGGAAATCAATATCGGCAATACATTGCTGTTCTTCTGCGCAGCCAAGTCCCTGTATTCCGCGTACGCCTACGGCGTGAGCTTCATCGACATAAAGTAAGGTATTGGGGAAACGTTGTTTTAGACTGACCAGATAGTTGAGGTCCGTGCAATCACCATCCATGCTAAAAATACTTTCTGTAACGATGATGATGCATGTGAAGCGATGGGCATATTTTGTCAATAATTGCGTTAAGTGCGTATAATCGGAATGCCGGTACCTGTAGCAGGTCGCATTGGATAGTCGGATGCCGTCAATTAGGCTTGCGTGGACACCCTTATCGGCGAGAATTAGTGTCTTTGTATCACAAACGGCAGGAAGTATGCCTACATTCATGTGGTAGCCGCTGTTAAACACCAATGCACTCTCCGTACCAAACAGGTGGCACAGTTTTGTTTCCAATTGCGTATAGTGTGCATGGTTTCCTGTGAGTAGACGCGAAGAGGAAGCGCTGAATACAGCATTATCTTTTGTTACCGAGTTTAGGAATTCTTGGCGAAGTATCTGATCTGACGCAAGTCCAAGATAGTCGTTCGATGAGAGGTTGTAACGCTCTTTAACATGCTCCTGTGCTGTGTTATCCTGTTGTGTGATAAGGGGAAGTTTTCGTTTATTCCCTTGTTTCTCAAGGGCAAATAATTCATCTTCAATGCGATGGATTAGACTGTTTTCAATCATTGGACTGTGCTGATTACGGCTAGCAATGCCTGTGTTAACTTGTGAAGCTCATCTTCATTTATGATAAAAGGGGGCATGATATAAATCAGTTTTCCGAATGGCCTTACCCAAATTCCCTCTTCGATAAACCGCTGTTGTATGCTGGATAGATCGACGGAGTTTTTCATCTCGATGACTGCAATTGCACCTAAAATTCTGAGCTCCTCGACTTGGGGCAGCGCTGTTGCAGCGCTAAGTTCCCGTCTCAATTGCTCTTCGATTAACGTTACTTTCGCTTTCCAGTCCGTTGCCAATAGTAGTTTGATTGAAGCGTGGGCTACAGCGCAGGCCAAAGGGTTGGCCATAAAAGTTGGCCCGTGCATAAACGTACCTGGTGTACCGTTGGAGATTGTATTCGCAACATGATCTGAAGTGATCACGGCGGATAGCGTCATATAGCCACCGGTCAAGGCTTTGCCGATACACATGATATCGGGCACTATTCCGGCATGCTCCCAGGCAAAGAGCTTACCCGTGCGCCCAAACCCCGTAGCAATTTCATCAAAGATTAAAAGAAGTTGATTTTCTTTGCAGAGATGTGCTGCCTGACGCAAGTACTCCGGATGGTAAAAACGCATACCACCGGCTCCCTGGACGATAGGTTCAAGGATGAGAGCGGCCAGTTCGTCCTTCTTTGAGCAGATCAGATCTGCCAAGGGCTGAATGTCATTGGCATCCCATTCTTGCTCAAACCCTATTTTTGGGGCAGGGGCAAAATAGCGTTTGGGTAAAGCATTGTCAAAGATGCGGTGCATGCCGGTAATTGGATCACAGACCGACATCGCGTTCCAGGTATCGCCATGGTACCCTGAACGAACCGTGACAAAGTTTGTCTTATTGATCTTTTTTTGTGAGACCCAGTATTGAATAGCCATTTTAAGTGCAACTTCCACTGCAACAGAACCCGAATCGGCATAAAATATTTTGTTGAGTGAAGCAGGGGTGATGTCAAGCAGTATTTTACCGAGAGCAATTGCTGGTTCGTGTGTAAGTCCACCAAACATCATGTGTGACATGCTGCTGAGCTGTGCTGTGACCGCAGCATTAAGGACGGGGTGATTGTATCCATGGATGGCGCACCACCAAGAAGACATACCATCTATAAGCTGCTGCCCATTTTCCAACTCGATTATACAACCATCTGCCCGTTTAACCTTGTAAGCAGGTAAGGGATTTGTCATGGTTGTATACGGATGCCATAAATGCGCTCTGTCAAAATCATCAATAAGGTCGTGTTGGTCCATTTCTTTTCCTTCCATTATGGTCTACGGCATTTGCTTTGTTATTTGTCTTGCTGCTTAGCGATGTTACGCTGGATTTTATGTTCTGGTCTTGACCATTTAGGTCTTTCACCAAGATCATGGTAATGTGCCATCTCAGTTGCGATAGTTTCGGGTTGATTTTTTTTCTCGAAAGGCTGTTGTGCCACCAAACCTAATGTTTTAAACATGTCCATATCTTCGTTGATAGCGGGATTGGGCGTGGTGAGGAGTTTGTCGCCTGAGAAAATGGAATTGGCTCCAGCGAAAAAGCATAAAGCTTGCCCCTCTGGACTCATGTTAGTACGTCCTGCGGAAAGGCGAACTTGCGTGGTGGGCAATAAAATTCGGGCTGTAGCAACCATCCGTACCATTTCCCATATCGAAACTGTTTCCATGACCTCCATTGGAGTACCGGTTACAGGAACGAGCGCATTGATCGGAACCGATTCGGGTTGTGGAATGAGTGAAGCAAGTGTGATCAACATCGCGGCACGATCCGCTATACTTTCTCCCATCCCAATAATGCCGCCACTACATACGGTTATGTTTGTTTTACGTACATTTTCGATCGTTTGAAGACGGTCATCATAGCTTCTAGTCGAGATAATTTCCTTATAGTAATCGGCAGAGGAATCGAGGTTGTGGTTGTAAGCGTATAGTCCAGCTTCTGAAAGGCGTTGTGCTTGGTTTTCGGTCAGCATTCCTAGTGTGCAGCAGACTTCCATGTCAAGTCTATTCAGTGTACGGACCATATCAAGTACATGGTCAAACTCGGGGCCATCTTTAACATTGCGCCAGGCGGCCCCCATACAGATTCTTGAGCTACCTCCAGCTTTGGCTGCCAGTGCCTGCTCTGTTACCTGCTCTACGCTCATCAAGCCTTCCGCTTTTACATTCGTATGGTAACGTGCGGCCTGGGGACAATAAGCACAGTCTTCTGGGCACCCACCTGTTTTAATTGATATCAATGTGGACACTTGTACTTTGTTGGGGTCGTGATATTTTCGATGTATTGATGCCGCTTCATAAAGAAGATCCATTATTGGCTTGTTGTATAAAGCGACAACTTCTTCCTGCGTCCATTTTGGTGTTGTTTCCATATTAATGCTAAGTTATTATGCTAAAATCAAATCTATTTTACTTAATGACCATTCGGATTTCGTAATTCAATGCGATTATTTTTTCATGATGATTGCAAAGATTATAGTTTAAATGATAACTTTGGTAGTCCGAAATAAACATAATGAGTAGTCCGGTTAGTATAGGTTTTCATTCCATTATTAAGATAGATCGCCGTAAGGAAGATGCCATCTATCTACAGATCGTTTATCAATTTATCAATGCCGTCAAGCGAAATCTATTGGAAGATGGAGATCTGTTGCCCGGAAGCCGGAAGATTGCTGAAGAACTGAACGTACACCGAAAAACCATTGTAGCCGCTTTAGCGGAATTGCAGGAACAGGGATGGGTAAAAATTTTACCTAATCGCGGGACTTTTGTGAAAAATCCCGAGCTTATCGGTACTTCCGGGGCGGCGATTGAAGCATTTAGGCAGCCACCTGATTTTGCGCCTTATTTTTTTAGAAAGGAACTTATATTGGACATGCCTATTTCAGAGGTTCCCGAAAGGTACTATTTTACGGATGGAACACCTGATTATAATGTCATTGGCGCGGAGGAGCTGGTGCGTTTTTATGCATCTATGGTGAAGCGGAAAAAGAAAAGTGATGATTTTCCGACGACGACTGAAGGAAATTTGTTTTTTAGGGACCAGTTAAGCTATTATTTGAATTTAACAAGAGGATTTCATCTTTCTCGCAATTTCTTGTTGCCGATTGCCAGCCGCGAACAGATTTTTTCAATTTTATCCCGATTATTGATCCGTCCCGACGATATTGTACTGGTGGAAAATTTGAGTTATTTTTTACCTAACATGATCTTTAGTCAAGCTGGGGCCAAGCTAAAAACCATTCCGGTAGATGCGGAGGGGATGATTGTAGATAAGATCGGAGATCAATTTAAACCCGGGGAAATCAGGTGTGTTTACCTCAATACCAGGTGTCAGTATCCAACGACGGTTAACCTTTCCGAGCGAAGGAAAATTCAACTGTTACAGTTGGCCGAGCAGTATAACTTTATTATTATTGAGGATGATGTAGATTTTGAGTCTTCCTTTTTTAAAGAGAAAGGCGAATCACTTTTCCGGAAAAATGGCGGCAACCGCGTGATTTATACAGGTGCTTTCGGTAGTTTCTTTGACCCTGGTTTCCAAATGAATTTTTTGATCGCACCTCAGGATCTGTTGGAAGAGGGAAAAAAGTATTTGAACATCTTCGGAAAGCCGAATTTTATGATCGAGAAAACATTGGGTGAGATTATCTACCAGGGTGATATCTTTCGGTATCAGCGTAAATTTCAGAAAACAATTGCAGAGCGAAAAGAATTGTTTGCACAATTGCTGTTATGGCATTTTGAAGATAAAATCAGGTTTGAAGTCCCGGCTTCGGGACTGGCTTTTTGGATACAGTTTATTACAGTTGTTTCGCTGACAGCCTTGCAGGAGAAAGTGCGGTCGCAAGGACTGTTGTTGCCGAGTAATTGCCTTTATCAAAATAAAACGGTCACTGCATTGCGGTTGGGGTTTGCTCATCTTGACGAACAAAGTATGGTGGCGGCAATTTCTTTGTTGCGTGCAGCTTATGCTGATTTGGTCGAAAATATCGACTAGCTGCTTTGCAGTATATGGGTCAATTTGTTTTTGGCTTCTTGGTGGGGACCAGAGAAATCCACAAAGTATCTGTGTTGCCATTGTTTACTTTTGGTAGCCTGTTTGTTCGTTGGGATGCTCCAATCTGGATAAATACGGAATCCGCGTTTGCCCATTTGAGAACCCGCTGTGAGGATTGCATGTTCAACTAACGCCTGTTTTGGAAAGACAAATAGGCCACCATGCTGGTCCTGTTCAACCGAAATTAGGTAATAATCGAAATGATCATCCGCAGTAAAAGGTATGGTTTGGCCATCGGTGTCGCGTTTCCAGAGCGCAACGAATAATCCCATTTTTTTGGGTGTTATTTTGGCCTTTCTAAATTTGAAGTGTTTGTTGCCCAGTTGAAAATTAAAACCATAGTAGGCTCTACCTGTTTGATCTTGTGATAGGTCAGAGCAACGGAACATAAGTATGCTTTCGAGCTGATCTAACACTTTCCTGATCATATTATCAGCGATCTGCGGGGTTGCCTGGTGGTTAAGATTCATGTTGGGGGGTGTAGATTAACTGAACAACACCCGATTTGAATATGACGCTTTGAACAAGTTTTAGGGATAGCCGTTCAGGTAAGTTTTCGAATAAAGGCTTGCCACTTCCCAAGGCAATAGGGTGAACAGAAATGCGATAGACGTCAACAAGGTTAGCTTGAATGAATGTTTTAATTAGACGCGCTCCACCATATAGCCAAATATCCTTTCCGGGCTGTGCTTTTATTTCCTGAACTTGTTTAGTGATATCAGTCTGGATGAAAGTAGCGTTTTCGTCTTGCCTTGCTTGACTAGAAAAAACATATTTTTTCTTCGCATGGACATTTTTCCAAAGATTTATTTCTGTTTCATCGGCAGTAGCGTCCGGTTGGAAATTACCCCAGGAATCATAGCTTACACGACCATAAAAGATGGTATCGATCGAGGCCAAAAAGCCATCGAAATCCATGTCATCATCCATAATACACCAGTCAACCTCTCCCTGTGAACCCTCAATAAAGCCATCTAAGGTCATGGCTAGATCCAATATTATTTTTCTCATGTGTTTTATTTGCTTTAAACCTGTTGCTTGTGTTTCCGTAAAATAATAGGAGCTGGGTTAGCTCAATATCGGATCATCAGGATAACATAAAGATAGGGAAATAATAAGTTTTGGCCAAATTGGTGAAGAATGGAACAAAGAAAAAGCCCAGCAAAGAATGTCTGGGCTTTGAGATTATATAAGGGGAATAATACTTGCTAAAAAAGTGAAGACCTAGTCTTCATCGGTGATAATATCATCACCATCTAATTCGAAACCTTCACCAAGGAAGGTATTTTCTAGTTCGAATAAATCTGAATCTTTAATCATTTTATTTTTTTTTGATATTCAAAGTTATCACCCTTATTTAAGCTAATCGTCAATATAAAATGAAATTTTTGTTAAGCGATATTGTTATATTTTTTTGAGTACAACATCTAATTTTTCTGACTGGATGATTCGGCTGAAAAACTCTTTTAAATCAAAATACTCTTCCGGCATAAACAAGGGTTTGTTTAATTGTGTTGCAGATTCTATTATCAGAACGTCCGGTGTTGTATTATTGATTTTGAAAATATACCGGGCCGCACGTTCAGGAAGAGCCATACTGATATTTTTTAACTTTCCTTCCGTTGGATATGCATAGCCTTTTGGTAGTTTGATTTCAATGTAGCACTCTTCTTGAACTAAAGAACCAAAGTCGATTGGGTAATTCCGCTCCGTTAGGTTGAAGGGGTTTTTGGACATTTTGGTGTCAATATAAGGATTGAATAGAAGTTGGTCATTTTGTAGGGTTGCAAAATTCTTAATCTCAATTTCAAACTCCTCCGTTAGTGGTTTGTCAAGAGATTCCCGATTCGATACTTTAAAACTGTTGATTTTGATGCGATTGTTTTCTTCATCTATTTTTTCATAGAATTCTTCTTCAGAATTACTTCCTTGAAGGCGCTCACGCATTTTGGAAGCGCCATAACCGTTACGTGAGGTAATCCATTTTCCTTTTAATGCACCATCTTCCGACAATTCACCATAGAAGAAATTACTATAACTAGATGAAAGATTTGCCTCGAGTTTTACCCAGTCAGATTCGCCTTCCAGGGGAATCGATCTTCCCTGAAAGTTGACACATTTCATCGGAATATTTCCAAACATCTCATAGGGAGAGGTTGCATCCAGCAGGTAGTAGTTTTCACCTATTTTTACCCGGGCAATAACGTGATTGAACTCTGATATCGCTGGTGCATAGAGCCCTGCATAGCCATTCTCACGTGTCGATAAAATAACAGGGATGGCATCTAGCTTCGCATAACGTAAAGCGTTGACCAGTCCAAGGTTAATATCGGCGCTATTGCCTGTTCTTTTTTCGATGGCTTCTTTGATATTTTTTGCGTAGATCGAATGGCGGTTATTCCATTTTATTTGTTTCTGAAAATAGGTATACAGCCGTACCGCTTTTTCTAGATCATCTTTTGAATCCTGCAAGACGGGTTCAATGAACTCCTTCAATGCCGTTTTTCGCTTTACTTGTCCACCAAAACTTTCGTCCTGTACGAGTTTATCTCTGACATTTTCCCACGTGAGCGAGAAGTCTTTTGTCGGTCCCATTGGAATGCTGTACCGACCAAGCTCGAAGAAAATGATTGACCTAAAATTTTTAGAAGAAGTCATGTAATCTTCGGTATGGAAGGCGGGGATATTTTCCATGGTATAAATGGTTTTATTGCCTAAGACTTCTCCAACTTGAGAGTTTAGCCCAGTGTTGTAATTTTCAACCTTTCGGTCACTGACGGCTAATCCCCCCTTCAAATTGGCTTTATAATGAAAAACTTCGGGAATACGCGTGACGTATTGGCTATAAAGTTTCGGAAGATCTTCCTGAAATTCCCAAGCATTTAGGTTAAAGATAAATGGAGATTCTGTACGGTAACGGTATTCAATAATTGTACCTTCTTGGACCTGCGGAATGGCCGCTTTCGTTACCGCATAGTTTTCTGAAGCGTTTTCGTTAAAAATATTCGCTTTCGTCATCTCTGTTTCCACGACCTTATCACCGACGAGGTGATAGGATGCTCCCTTGATGTCCATAAGGACTTCGCGTTCGTTCCCACTTTTATATAAAGGGATGCTGAAATTAGCGTAACTATAAGCTTCCTTATTTAATATTTTAATGCGGACGTGTCTGAAAAATTGAACAACCGGACCTTTGTTTTTATCATAACTAACTTCGGCTGATCCATATTCACGTAAGACAAAGGCATTTGCTGCTGTATCTATTTTGTCAACAGTAATGGCAAAATCTTCCTTTTTTATTTTACCGAACGAAAAATCTTGTGCTTGTAGGGATATACCACTAAGCAGGAGGAGGCCAGTGAAAAAACTTTTCATAAAAAATGACTGTATGGTTAAGAATTATAACACTAAAGTATGAAATAATTTTAAATCCAAACCCTTATAAATTAAATTGATTGAAAAGATAAATGGATCGATAAATTTCGACTGCTTATTTGTCCCGATAGCGAGATAAACTTGTGTTGTAGTTTGATGAGATGCGCAAAGATAGTGTACCTACAAGGTGAATTCGAAGCTTAACGTGACATAGCGGTAGTCTTCCCCTTTCCATTTTGGTCCCGAAAGTAGGATTTCTTTGGCTTTGGCATCGAGGTAATCATTTGCACTTTGGAGAATGCTGATATTTGTTGGGAATCCATCTTTATCGATATAGAAGCTTAAACGGACAGTGCCCTCATAACGGCTTTTAGCTGTTTTTTTCTTGATGTAATTGTTGAACGATCTCCAGCCCCAGATCGGTTCGGCACTTTTTGATTTGCGTGAAGACATTGTTGTGACGACGACTTCATCAAGTGTAGCGCCGGAAGGTTGCAGTTTGATCGTCGTATTTTTGCTGCGACGCATATTCAATGCAACAGAATTGTAGCCCAGAGCCATGATGTCGACGAGCGAATCCATTGTACTGGGTTGGATGGTCGCTTGTCCCTGTGCGTCGGTATTCGTAGCAAACTTGCTATTGGGTTGAATGATTGTCACTCCCGAAATAGGTAAGCCTGTCTCTTTGTCCCGAATCGTAAGTTGTAGCGGTGTACCTTGTTGTTGTGGGATCGAAATACCTGGAGCTCTGCCTGCAAGTGTATTGTTTAAACTTGAGGTTCCCCGAATCATAATCGTTTGGGAAGGATCTTTTTTCTTTGCCATGGGCGCATAACCGATAACAATTGTACTGTCTGTAGGTCTTAATCCAAATACAGGGCGATCATTATTGAGACCTTCCTTCATTTCTTCCAGTGATTTTACACGTAGGGAGGGTTCCCGTGATAAAACGGTCACCTCTTCAAGTGGATGCTGTTCATGAAGCCGCGGTATGTTATTATCTGCTAATTGTGGCGAATGATCTTGAGATCCTATTTTTGAAGCGATATCATCTGAAGGAATGATAGAATCTGCTGCTGTAACCTTTGTTTTGGGTTTTTCCTGTGTAATACTTACTTCAGCGGTGCGCTTCGCTTCGGATGAATTTTTGTCTTGTTGTCGGTAAAGAAGGACACCAAGACCCAAGACGATCACTGCTGCTGCGGCGATGCTAAATCTCTTCCAATCAAAGACCTTTATTTTAGCGGAATTGCCTTTTTCAATGCGTTGCGCAATTTGGTTGTTGATTGTTGTAATTACGGTTTTATTCTGATCCATTTCAATACCTATAAGAATATCCGCCAACATGGGGTCACGTTGCGCCTCCCGTTCAAGAGCATACATCTCCGTAGGAGATAGTTCGCCGTTGACGTATTTCTTTAAGTATGCTATGTCGTAATTACTGTTGCTCATTCCAAGCCTCCATGCAATTTTTTAAATTCCGTTTTCCATTCTGAATATAGCTTTTTACTTCGTTCAAGCTATAACCGGTAGATTCACTAATCTCTTTGTAACATTTTTCCTCCAAAAAGAAGAGTCTAACCGATTGTTGCTGTTTGTCTGGCAATTTTCCCAGACAGCCTTCCATGGCTGTTAGCTGTTCCTCTTTTTCATCATATTGTTCATACTGATGCATGTCTCCCGGAAATTTCACAAATTCATCCAAAGAAATTTGAGTTTTGTTCTTTTGAGACCTTAAATACATCAGACAATGGTTCTTGCTTAATACATAAAGCCATCTTGGGAAGTCCTTGATTTCTTGTCTGTTGACTTTATATATTAATTCTTCAAAGATATTCATGACAGCATCTTTACTCAATTCGGAATCTTGGAGATACCGTAAGCAGACATAGTATACCATCTCCGTATGTCGTTGGTATAGATCACCCAATACCTGGAGCTCCATAGACTCCTGGTAGTGCAGCAAGAGCTCGTGGTCTTGTGCTGTATCTATTTTTGACGACTTGAATGCGAACATTTTATTGGTTAAAAATATTTTTTTTTTCTGGTTTATGGAAATTTAATATTTGTGGCATCCCTTGGCAAAAATGTAAAAGATATGAGAGCAATACTTTTTGTAATAGGCTTGTTGCTATCCTTAGGTGGATATGCCAAGCAAGGATATGAGGTTAGGGGGAAGGTTGTCGATGCGAATACAGGTATCGCCCTTGTGGGAGTACAGGTGAACAATGCTGCAACCAAAGCACATGTGCAGACCGATGACAAGGGAAACTACCGTATTCAAGTCCTTGATGGTAAAAACACCTTGATTTTTAGTTACATCGGATATCTCGAGCAACGGGTAGCGGTCAACCATCGGACAAGGATTGATGTGGCCTTGGTGCAGCAAAACAATACACTGGATGAAGTTGTGGTAACCGGATCTGAGCGCAAAGCAAAGCGCCAGACCGCACCGATGATGAATGTTAATGCAGCTATGTCTGGGCAAGTATCGGGCTTGTATATTAGAGGAACGGGTTATGTGCCTAATCAGAACCAAGAATCTTATCAAAAAGTAAAGGAAAATAAGTTTATCAATCCACGTAAAGAACCTTTATCAACGTTTGCGGCCGATGTTGATGCTGCTTCTTATAGTAATGTACGTCGCTTTATCAATTCGGGAACACTACCTGAAAAAGATGCGGTACGGGTTGAAGAGATGATCAATTACTTTCAGTATCAAGTAGCCGGACCTAAAAATGGTGAACCTGTAAACATCGTCACCGAATTGACGAAGGCGCCCTGGAATACCGCGCATCAGCTTATGCGCGTCACGTTAAAGGCGAAAGATATACCCACAGCGAATCTTAAAGCTTCTAATCTGGTGTTTTTGATTGATGTTTCCGGGTCAATGATGGGACCGGGGCGTCTGCCTTTGGTGAAAGCTTCGCTGAAGATGTTGGTCGATCAGCTTCGTGATATAGACCATGTAGCTATTGTGACTTATGCCGGATCGGCAGGGGTGAAACTGGAGAGTACGCCCGGTGATGAAAAGATGAAAATAAAATCGGCTATCGAAGAGCTCGAAGCCGGTGGAAGTACTGCTGGTGCTGCAGGAATTAAGAAGGCTTACGAAATTGCGAAGCAACAATTTATCAAAGGTGGAAACAACCGGATCATTTTGGCTAGTGACGGCGATTTCAATGTTGGGGAGAGCAGTGACGAATCGATGGAAGAATTGATTGCCAAAGAAAGTAAATCGGGGGTTTTCCTTACGGTACTTGGTTATGGCATGGGGAATCTGAAGGACAGTAAGATGGAAATCCTGGCAGACAAAGGTCATGGAAATTATGCTTATATCGATAATATTTCGGAAGCACGGAAGGCGATGGTGACCGAATTTGGGGGAACGTTGTTTACTGTTGCGAAAGATGTCAAGATTCAGGTCGAATTCAATCCAACTTATGTGCAAGCTTATCGCTTGGTGGGATACGAAAACCGCTTGCTGGAGGCTGAGGATTTCAATAATGATCAAAAGATGGGCGGTGATATGGGCGTAGGTCATGTGGTGACAGCCCTATATGAAATTGTACCCGTCGGTGTTGAGTCGGGAATGGTCGGAACGGTAGATCCCTTAAAATATCAGCAACAAGCGGATCAGGCAGCTGGACGGAGAAATGCTGAACTGGCAACAGTTAAATTTCGGTACAAGGAGCCTGGAGGGGAGAAAAGCAAGTTGCAGCAAAAGGTGGTAGGAACTGCGGTAACGGAGTTAGACAATGTGAGTGAAGATTTTCGTTTTGTAACAACGGTAGCGGAACTTGGTTTACTACTTCGGGACTCTGATTTTAAGCAAAAGGCCAATTTTGATCAGCTAATCGTGCGTGCAAAAGCTTCCAAAGGAAAAGATGAAGAAGGTTATCGTGCTGAATTTATCCGTATGGCTGAAAATGCGCGGGACTTATCGAGATCGAAGGAATAAATTAAGATAAGAATATCCAAAAGTATTTTCAGCAAATGCAATCGAAAGGCTGCTGCTGAAAATACTTTAGTTTTTGGGATCATAGACAAAAAAGTAAATAAAATCTATATTTTTAGGCCATAAATAAAAGGAACGTATTTTGCTGTTGTGACTGATGTTACACGCTATTTGGATGAGGCGATGAATTGGATGGCTTTTTTGGTGAATAGAGGTCACGTGTAAAGGAATCGGTCAGGCTGTCGATAGTGAGGCAAAATATGCGGGAATAAAAATAATAAATAAATGAAGAATTTCTTCTTGTGCTTTTTTTTGGCGATTGGTATTGCGATACCTACAGTAGCCCAAAACGCTGGTTTGAATAAACAGCAGACGATGGCCTATATTAACAAGCTGTATAAAGTAGCTTATCACTATAAGGATACAAAAATTGATACGGTGACGGTAGACGGAAGAGTGCTGACAGTCTTTCTTTCCAGTGGCCAGCATTTTCGAAGTGATATTGCCAAATCAGATGTACTTGTCATCGCAAGAGTAAAATCAGGTTATCAGATTCGATTTAAGTCCTCGCCAAGCACGGATGAAATTTTATGGGCAATCCAGACGGAAGAAGATGCCAAACGTCTGAAAAATGCGCTGGAGCATCTGATTAAAATTGTAAAAACGGAGAAAAAGACAGATCCTTTTGGCAGTTAAGTGATTTAGACGGGCTGATCCGATGGGTAATAGAATGTTCGGCAAGGTATGAGCTTGCCGAACTGAATAGAGAAAGTAGTAGGGCTTGCACATGGATATGTGTTGAGGATTGCTGAGGGGGTAACCAAATGCCTACTAGATATAAAGACGATTGGCTTCATGGCCGAAATTGATGTGGCTATTGAAACCATCGATTGTAAATCACATCGCTTATACGAAGTAAGCATATTTACATGAATTCGGTGTTAAAATGTTGTTATCTTATTGTAATTAAGTGTATTGTGTGTTTGTTTATGAATTATTTTATTTCCCTTGTTGATGAATTGATTTTCTAGGATTACCTTTATACTCTTTTCAAGCTTATATTTCCGAGATAGCTGCTATTCATGCTTTGAAGTCCCTATTATTTAATAATTATTTGTTTAGAAGATAGCGTATTGATAACTCGTTGGATTGCACAAAAAAGCAGACCCGATGAAAGATCTGCTTTGATTGCTATGTATTAGAAGTTGGCTGCTACGTTAAACGAGTAGTAAGGTAAATAGGGGAATTAGGGCGACCATAGAAAACATAACTGCAGTACGTTTTTGCAAATATAAACTTATAGATAAGATCAATTCGCTGTTTTCGCAACTTTCTATTTTGCCGCCATCAGATAGTGAAGAGGGCTTGATTTCTACAATTTTTCCTTGTTCATCTTCGATTTGCCATGCGGTCATCCACATATTTTTTGGGCTCCATGTGTATTTTTTATTGATCAGGCTAATGGTAGCCTTACTTGTCCAGGTACTGTATTCAATATCACCGATAAGGTCATTGTTTTGATTTCGAATCTCTGTGTATGAATTGAAAAGCCCTTTATTTATGAAGCGATACTCGTCTTTACGGATAGAAACATGAGCATCTAGATTCCAATCAATGGATTTCAGGCTACCGATCACAGTTTCATTGCAATAGAGGGTAGATTTTGTTCCGAATAAATTATTTTTCCAGTTGTAAATTGATTTCTTTTCCATGACTGTTTATGTTTATATGTTGATTTTAATTTATTAGTAGTCGATCAGTTCGTTTTGTTACAGCGTACGGAAATATTTTTTTGCGAACTTCTTTTGTGAAAGACCTCGATGCTCATGTTCCTAGGGTTTAGTATAGGAGAAGTACACGAAAAAATCCCTATTTTTACGAATAAATCACATCGAATTGACACATCAGGAAAAGTCAAGCCAGATCAGGAGGGAAATAAATCAGTCCTATCAGCAGCTTAAAGGAATATACCCCATATTAAAACGTCAGAACAGTATTGGGATGCTCATATTTGCAATCGCAATCCTAGCCATTGCGGTTGTATCAATCGCTTGGTATCGCGCAGTTGTGCCGACTTGGCTTATGATTATTAGCAATGCATTTTTTATGGGCGTATTGCATGAAATAGAGCATGATCTGATCCATTGGCTTTATTTTAAAAGACACAAAGTGGTTCATCATTTTATGCTTTTTAGTGTATGGATCTTAAGGCCACTGACTGTCAATCCTTGGATTCGAAGAACCTTGCACCATCATCACCATAAGTTTTCGGGTACATTGCACGATGTTGAAGAGCGTAGTGTGACAAATGGTGAGCGTTGGTCAATTAAACGTCTGCTGACAACACCTGATGTTGTATTGGGAGGGCTCTTTCGTCTCCATCGGATGTTTAATGATATGGATAAGGAAGTAAAAAATGGAAATCTAAAATTGGAGACTTCTTCAAGACTAAAACGAATTATGTTTTTGAGCATTGTTCCCGTGACGATTTTTGCACATGTGGTTTTATATTTCTATTTCGCAGATCTGTTAATAGGTTGGTTAAATGTAATGTTTAGCTTAGATTTGAGTTTTCCACAGTATGTTGATAACATGTTAATAAGTCTTCATGGTCTAATTTATATTATTCTTTTGCCAAATCTATTACGCCAATTTTGTTTGCATTTTATCACATCAAACATGCATTATTTTGGCGATGTTGAAGTGGGCAACGTCATTGAACAGACGCAGGTACTGACCGTTTGGTGGACCTTTCCGATGCAATTGTTCTGTTTCTTTTTTGGCTGGACACATAGTATTCATCATTTTGTTGTCAATGAGACCTTTTACGTCAGGCATATCGGGCGCAAAAAAGCACAAGATGTCCTGCGTAAATATGGCGTTCGGTTTAATGACTTAGGAACGTTCAGAAGGGCGAACCGCTTTAGGGAATTAAGCAAGTAAGTTTAGCGAGTTCAATTTAATCCTTTTTACGATACGTTTTATAATTGCCATGCTGCTCGTAAACTAAGGCTCCTTCTTCACAGTAACTTGTGAGATAAACGGAGAACTTATTGCTTTGGTTTTTATCAATTCCCAGTTGGGAAAGAACTTCAGAAACACGTCGCGCGGTGTGGAAAAAATCAGAATGATAGACAAGATCATCCAGTTTTTTGCTTAGCAGGATTCTCTCCTGTGCATCTGGCGGCAGTGAGTAAGGGGCCTGAAAGGCGATCTCATGCTGAAAAAATGTGTTCGGCTGGATTTCCAGGCTCCGGCATAAAACTAAAAAATTTGTGAGGGTAAGGTCCTTTCCTTTTTCTATTCCATTTAGTGTTCCTGTTGAAATACCTGTTAAATGGGATAGATCGCGCAGCGAATAGTACAGATCATTTCGTTTCGCCCGAAAGCGTAAACCAATTGTTTCCAGCAATACTTTGTCTTGATCCGTCATACAACGAATTGAATGACAATTTGCGCAAAATATAGTTTATTATTTTATTTAAAATTTTGCTGTAAATATTTTTTATTTATATATTTGTTATAACAAATATATTGAGCCGAAATAAGGTTCAGCTCCTACATCACCCACCTATGTAAATAGCCTAATGATAGTTTATTATCATACCAACATAGGGAAATGAAAAATAATTGAAGATGATATTGTCAACATTCCAGACTCCGGTTTCTAAGAATCAATCTTGTATCTTGTTCAACCGGAGTCCTGGTAAGTTGCTTGTTATCGTCCACTCGTAAAATAGTAGATCAGATAAAATACGATCAATACACATACTGCGATAATAAGCGTGCGCTTGAGATTTCGACCAGCGGGTTCATCATCTTTTTCTTCGACAGCTACATTCGGTAATTTTTCCTCCTGTTTTTGATCGCTATGTTCGGGGATGTCATATTTATTTTCCATCGTTCAAATTGTTTGTTATTATGAATAGAACAGCGCTGGGTGATAAATCGTTGAATCTGACTTATTTTAATTTCTATGAAAGTACGTTTATGGTGCTGAGCATGTGATGTGAACAAATAAAACGGGAAAAGCATTGCGTTTTTTCGAGTATTTGCATACATTGCAGCTACATTTAACGCGATAAACCTAAACAACCTGTAAACGCTGTGTTTACATTATAATTGCGTTGAACGAAGTCTATAATAAATAATTGAGCACTAAATGAAAAGAAGAACTCTTATCGGAACATTGGTGGCTGGATGTATGATGTTGGCTGTTAGTCCAATATTTGCACAACAGAAAGCTGCAAAAAAAGAAATTGGTCTACAGTTATATTCTGTACGTGAAGAAATAGGGAAAAATCCAAATTTCGACCAGATTCTACAAAAAATCTCAGCATTAGGTTATACAGGTGTGGAAGCCGCTGGATACAAAGATGGTAAATTATATAACTTGAGCCCCCAGGAGTTTAAGGCAAAGGTAGAAAAGGCTGGGATGAAAGTGATTTCATCACACGCTACGAAGACTTTATCGGAACAAGAGCTTGCCTCTGGAGATTTTACTGAATCGCTAAAATGGTGGGATGAGTGTATTGCTACGCACAAAGCTGCGGGAATGAAATACATCGTTACGCCTTGGATGGATGTGCCTAAAACAATTAAGGATCTGGAAACGCAATGTCGCTACCTGGATGCTGTTGGGGCGAAATGCCGTCAGCAAGGAATCGTATACGGATACCACAACCACTCACATGAGTTTAGAAAAGTGGAAGATAAAGTGATGTACGATTATATGATAGAGCATACAAATCCCGAGAATGTATTTTTCGAGATGGACGTCTATTGGGCGGTCATGGGACAAGTAAGTCCAGTTGACTATTTTAATAAATATGCCGGCAGATTTAAGGCATTGCATATAAAAGATCACCGTGAAATTGGTCAAAGTGGCATGGTGGGTTTTGATGCAATTTTTAACAATTCAAAAGTTGCTGGCTTGCAATATATTTTTGTTGAGCTGGAAGAAACACGTAACGATATTTACACCGGTTTACAACAAAGTATCGATTATTTGAAAAAAGCTTCTTTTGTAAAAGCTAGCTACTTAAAATAGCCAGAAATCGGGAGAAAATTGACCCAGTTGAGACAATTCTCCGTTTGATAGATTTATTATTTTTCGTTAACTTGAATGTAATAAAAAGGGATTTTTTATTGGATTAAATTAGACCATATGAAACGGATTATTGTTGCCACAGACTACGCTGAAGAGGCCGAACACGCCTTAAAGTTTATTATGGAAGTTTTTGCAGGAAAAGAATACGAGCTCGTTTTATTTTCTCTTCAAAATCCTTCCATTCATGCGATGAACGCTCGACTTTCTCCCGATTCTATGTTCAAGATTTTTGAACATCAAAGTAAGGTTTTACGACATAAAGCCGAGGCGATTACGGCCGAAAGTGGTGTTTTGACTATTCCTTATCTCGCTGCAGGTTTGTTTTATGACCAGATCACCAAGTGCATCCATGAGACGAATGCCGATTTGTTGGTGATGGGAATGGCCAAACGTTCCTTTGATCAGGATATGCTTGGTAATACAACCACAGCAGCAATCAGTAAATTAAAAATACCTATCCTTTCAGTTCCGCTGGGCGCAAAATTTACGGGTCTGGAGCATATTCTTTTTGCCTGTGATATTGTTCGTGGTGTACAAAAGGAAATTCTTGAAAAAGTAAAGGATTTTGCCGCTGAATTTGGAGCAGTACTGGAGGTACTCAATATTCGAAAAACAGTGGAGCAGCTGAATGAGGAAAAAGGAAAAGAAACACGGGAAACCATCAACGATGTGATGGGAATCGTAAGTTATTACTACAAAAATGTAACGTCAAATGAGGTTGTAAAAGCTATCCGGGATGAGGTAAAAGAAAGCAGTACGGATCTGCTGGTTATGATCCCCTATAGGTACGGTTTTTGGAGTTCATTGACTCATCGAAGTAAGACTCGTATGATGGCCTCGGGGCTGGATGTTCCCTTACTAACAATTTCGATCTGATTCTTTTACTATAAAAGCCCAGGTGAGCTGAGATCAACTGGGCTTTATCTTGTCTGTTGTCGTTGAAGTATTTTGATGACGTCTACGTTAGTCGGCAACCACTTTATTAGTTAATCCGTATACCTAATATTTTTAGACTACGTTCTTCCTGATCTAAGGTAGCTATATTGGGTAAGTTAGCCCATTCTTGGAAACCCATTTTTTCAAATAATGCGATACTAGGCAGATTGTGTGCAAAGATAAATCCCAATAAGGTATGTACGCCTAAACCTGGGGCTTTATCAATGCAGTACTGGAGAATCTGTTTACCCAGGCCCCGACCTCGTTGTTGTTCGTCCAAATAGATACTGATTTCTACCGTAGCATCATAAGCTGGACGACCATAGAAAGATTGAAAACTTACCCAACCAAGTGCTTGGTTATTTTCATCTTCTATCAGCCACAGGGGTCTTTTCGAAGCGTTGTGTTCGTCAAACCATTTTTGTCTACTGGCAACAGATACTGGGGCAGTGTCTGCAGTAACCATGCGAGAGGCTATGGTAGAATTGTATATCTCTACGATGCGCGGTAAATCTTGTTGTGATGCGTCACGAAATTTTAATTGATTCATGGTCTGTACTGTTTTGAAACTTGGATCAAAAATATCAGTTTTGGAGTAAAATCGCTGTTTTTAGTGAAAGTTTCTTTACAGAGATCAAATTTATTGAATTCTACTGATTATTGACTATCACTTATTTCTTGTTGAATTGGAATTACCGCTTGTATATCTTAAGAATAAAATTTACACTAATTTGAATAATTATTTCAATATATATCGGTATTTTTTTCTCATATTAGATCATTCAACGAAGAGACATCAGTATTACTGATGATAAATCTTAACGAAATAGCCTGTCTTTTCGTTTAGTTATACAGGAATTTTTCACCAGGTTCCGGTCGCCATAAAATCACTAAAAAATTATCTAAGTAAGGATCTAGGGAAGAGATTGGCTAGCAGCTACGCTGTTAGCTACTTTTTTGAATACAACGAATCAATTATGAACGTATTGCAAGCTGTACCTAAAATCCGAATCCGTTCAATGGATGTTATGCGTGGTTTCACGCTGTTCTTGATGTTATTTGTCAATGACTTGTTTATTCCAGGTGTACCTAAATGGCTGGTTCACACGGAAGCAGATGAGGACGGGATGGGTTTAGCGGACTGGGTATTTCCGGGATTTCTTTTTATGGTTGGAATGGCAGTGCCTTATGCTGTTGCGGCCAGGGAAAAGATAGGTTCATCGACAATGGTCATTTTTGTTCATATTCTGATCAGAACATTAAGTTTATTGCTTATTGGTGTATTGATATTGAATGGTTCGCGAGTTGATCCACAGCTGACGGGTATGTCACATTTGTTGTGGTTGGGACTGCTGTATATATTCGTTTTTCTGATTTGGAATCATTATCCGAAAGGCATGCATTATCAGTCCATTTATAAGGGGCTGCGTGTAGTTGGTATCATGGGGATTATTTATCTCCTATATATTTTCAAAGCGTCCGATGGAAAAGGTCTGGAAGTAGGGTGGTGGGGGATTTTAGGGCTGATTGGTTGGGGATATTTTGCTGCCGCTTCTATTTTCATGTTGAGTAAGGGTAGGATATTCGTCGTTATATGCGGCTGGCTGATGTTTTTTCTGCTCAATATTTTGGCTCACACGGAATTAAAAATTGAACTGGCTGGCATTGGACGGTATCTACATGTCCTATTATCCGGTAATATACCCAGTATTGTGTTAGCCGGAACAGTTGTGGGGATGCTTATGAAACGATATGCGGCCACTCCGCGGGTATTGTTGCGTTTTTTGCTGGTTATTGGTATGATTTGGCTAGTTACAGGTTTTGTCTTACGTTTTTGGTTTATTTTATCCAAAATCCATGGTACACCGAGCTGGGGATTGGTCTGTTGTGGGATTAGTGTATTGCTTTTGATCCCGATATATTATTTCATTGATGTGAAAGGCTACCATCGCGGGATAGGATTGTTTGAAGAGGCTGGAAAGAACTCATTGACGACCTATCTTGCACCCGATCTGATCTACTTTGTCTGTTGGGGCTTTCATCTTCCATTGTTCTTTTATAAACAATCGGGACATATGGGCTTAGCTATTGCTGGTTCATTGCTTTGGGCTTTTGCGATGTTGTGGTATGCGATCTTGCTGAAGAAACTACATATTTATCTGAAACTTTAGCGAGCGCCTAAGCATCAAATTTGCATGCTTTAACTGAATTATATTTTAGGAAGTCCAATATCATCAAAAAACAAACAAAACTGCAAATATGGAATGTAAATTGAAATCAATACTTAGCCAGATCTTCACTGTTCTGTTATTGACTTTATTATTGTACCCTAGTGTAAGTCGTGCACGAGCAAAACACAAAAAAGTTGTTATTGCCTATGTCACTTCCTGGTCCAAAGTGATGCCCGATCCTGCTTATCTAACCCATATCAATTATGCTTTTGCACATGTCAACGAGAGCTTTGATGGCTTGCGTATAGATAATGAATCCAGGCTGAAGGCCATTACGGATCTTAAGAAAACACATCCACATCTAAAGGTATTGTTGTCTGTTGGCGGCTGGGGAAGCGGTCGGTTTAGCGAAATGGCTGCTGATGAATCCAATCGACAAAAGTTTGCCAAAGACTGCTTGCGTGTGGTGCGGGAGTTTAATCTTGATGGTATAGATATTGACTGGGAATACCCGACAAATTCTTCTGCCGGGATTTCGTCCTCTTTAGCTGATACCGAAAATTTCACCTTACTCATGCACGATATTCGCAAGGCTATTGGTAAGAAGAGGCTGTTGACCTTGGCTTCGGTTGCGAACGGTAAGTATATTGCTTTTGACAAGATTAAGAAGGATGTGGATTTTGTCAATATCATGACTTATGATTCGGGTCATCCACCTTATCATCATGCGAGCTTGCACCGTTCACCCTTATCAGGACATACCACTTGCGTGGAGGCCGTTAAGGCCCATGTTGAAGGAGGGATGCCTGTTGAAAAATTGGTATTGGGAATTCCATTCTATGGCCGTGGTAATAAAACTGAAGTCAAAGGTTTTATCGATTATAAAGATCTGCTTTCGTTGCAGGGATTTGAGCAGAAATGGGACGATGAAGCGAAAGCACATTATCTTGTCAACGATAAAGGGGAGTTTGTGTTGACCTATGAAACGCCAGAGTCGATTGCACTTAAATGCGATTACGTACACACGACGGGGCTGCTCGGTGCGATGTATTGGGAATATGCAGGGGACACGGAAGCTGGTATTTTGCGGGATGCGGTTTATAAAGGCATTGTGCAATAAACAAAAAAGCCTAACGTAAGTTAGGCTTTTTTGTTTGTGGAGCTGGAGAGATTCGAACTCTCGTCCAGTCATGGTACTGTATACGCTTTCTACATGTTTAGCTTCTCTTTAATTGTCGAGCGAGGGAAGGTGAGTCGCTTACCTATACCGTACGCCGTAGTTGCTGTTTCTCACAAGTGCTTAGCAACATCACACTTGCCAGTTCTATTGTTCGATGCCCCGAATGTTAAACCAAAGAACAGGATCTAACGGGACAAATAGCTATGTTAAGTCTAACTTAAGCAGCTAAGGCGTAGTTTTCTTCGCCAGTTATAATTCTGAAAGTTCAGATTAAAGTGCTCTACTAACAACGCACTACATGCTTACATAACCGTCTCCATCCTGTCAATTCCGGTCAACCCCAATTATGTCTTACAAAGATACTATTTTTTTGCTTAATCGGCAAGATATGCGCTATTCTTGTTTAATACTTTGATTCTGAATGGAAAACAATTGATGCTTTTATAATATTGTTTAAGATCAGGTATGGCCAGTATAAAATCTGCAGAATTGGCTAAATCCTGGCGTTGCTTGTACTAATACAGTGCTAAATAAAAAGTCATTTGATTGGCTGAGTGCTCGTGTATTTTTACAGGGGCTTTGATAGGCAAGGAAGTTCCTGATGGAACTATGTTTCTAACAAAAAAGCTGGATGTAATATCCAGCTTTTTTTATGATTTGATCAATCCAATTATTTGATCAATCCAGCTCTTTTCAATAAAGGTTCAACCGAAGGTTCCTGTCCGCGGAAGCGTTTGTATAGAACCATTGGATGTTCGGTGCCACCTTTTGAAAGAACATTATCTTTGAATTTGGTCGCGATTTCCTTATTGAAAATACCATTTTGTTTAAAGTAGTCAAATGCATCGGCATCCAGTACTTCGGCCCATTTATAGCTGTAATAGCCCGAAGAATAACCGCCATTGAAAATATGGGAGAAGGCAGTACTCATGGCATTTTCCTTGACATCGGGATAAAGTTTTGTCGAGGCAAACTGTTCATCTTCGAATGCTTTCAGATCCGAGATCGCTGTTGGATCCTGTCTATGCCAGCCCATATCCAATAGACCGAAGCTTAATTGGCGCATTGTCGCCATTCCCTCAAGAAATGAAGCGCTTTCGCGGATCTTTTCGACAAGTTCCATCGGGATCACTTCACCAGTTTCATAGTGTTTGGCAAATAGCTCAAGGGCCTCTTTTTCGTAGCACCAGTTTTCCATCACCTGACTCGGTAACTCGACAAAATCCCAATACACAGATGTTCCAGATAGTGTAGGATAAGTGCTGTCAGCTAGCATACCATGTAAGGCATGTCCAAATTCGTGAAATAATGTGGTTACTTCCTGGAAGGTCAACAGCGAAGGTTTTGATGCTGTAGGACGCGTAAAATTACAGACAATAGAGACATGCGGACGCTCTTGCGTGCCATTTTGAATGTATTGTGGTTTGAACGATGTCATCCAAGCTCCATTTCGCTTTCCTTTACGTGGGAAGAAATCGGCATAGAAGATAGCGACTAATTCACCGTTGTCTTTACTGACTTCAAATGTTTGAACTTCTTCGTGGTAAGTATCTATTGTATCGACTTCTTTGAAGTTGATGCCAAATAAGCGATGGGCTACTTCAAATGCGCCTTGTAAGACATTTTCGAGTTTGAAATAAGGTTTGAGCTTTTCATCGTCCAGATTAAAGCGTTCTTGTTTCAGCTTTTCGGCATAATAGGCACCATCCCATTTTTCCAATTGGTCTATGCCATCCAAGTTTTTTGCAAATTGGGATAATTCTGCAAATTCCTGCACTGCCGCTGGTTTCGCTTTTCCGAGTAAATCATTTAAGAATTCAGTGACTTTGCTTGGGTTTTGAGCCATACGTTCGGCAAGGACAAAGTCCGCATGGGTTGCGTAGCCTAATAATTTGGCCCGTTCGAAGCGAAGTTTTACAATTTTCAGGACATTGTCCACGTTATTGTACTCATTGTCCTGAAATGCTTTGCGGCCTGCGGCGAGGGTAATTTCTTTGCGAAGTTCCCGATTGTCGGCATAAGTGACAAAAGGAAGATAGCTTGGAAAATCCAGGGTAAAAAGCCAGCCTTCTTTTTCGTTGGCTTTAGCCAAAGCATGTGCAGCCTCTATGGCACCCTCTGGAAGTCCAGCAAGATCTTTTTCGTCTGTTACCAACAGCTGGTAAGCATTGGTTTCGGCCAGGACATTCTCTCCGAATTTCAATTTTAAAAGCGATAGCTCGGTATCTATTTCGCGGAGCTTTTCTTTTTGTTCATCATTTAAAAGTGCACCGTTACGTACAAAATCCTTATAGGATTTTTCCAATAAGGTGGTTTGCTCTGCCGTCAATGTCAGTTGATCCTTCTGATCGTATACAGCCTTAACCCGTTTGAAAAGATCGAAATTTAAGGTGATATCATTGCCTAAAGCAGATAGTTTTGGGGCGACATCCTGTGCGATCTTTTCAAGATCGGCGTTGGTTTCGGCGGAATGGAGATTAAAAAAGATATTGGACAAACGATCTAATGTCTGCCCCGAGTAGGACATAGCAGCGATAGTATTGTCGAAAGTTGCCGTTTCGGGATTGTTGACGATCGCATCGACTTCATCTTTTGTCTTCTGAATAGCCTCATCAAATGCGGGAATATAATCTTCGTTTTTTATCTGTGAAAACGGAGCTGTGTCATGCTGCGTTTTAAATTTTTCTGTTAAAATACTCATAGAAGTAAATGTAATAAATATTTATTTCAAGCGATAGCATCTGCTTAAATTATGGAGCTGAGATGATATTTGACCGAATAAGAGTTTAGGCTATGTCGAAAATGTATGGGAAAATTGGAACTGCATAAAAAAAGAGCTCAGAGGAGCTCTTTTTTATATTTGGATCAGAGATTAGGCTAGTTTTCCTAATGCTTCTTTGATTCTTTTTAAAGCTTCGATCAAACTTTCGTCTGAAGCTGCATAGGACAAGCGGATGTAGTTGTCGTTACCGAATGAATCTCCACCTACAGTGGCTACGTGACCAACATTCAATAAGTACAGTGCCAAATCAGATGAGTTTTTAATAACATTACCATCTTGGTCTTTTTTACCAAAGAACGAAGAGATTTCAGGGAAGAAATAGAATGCACCCTCTGGAAGATTTGTTCTTACGCCTGGGATTTCAGTCAATAGATCATATACCAATTGGCGACGACGAGCGAAAGCTTCTTTCATTTTGTTGACAGATTCTAATCCTTGTTCATAAGCGACGATACCCGCACGTTGAGAAATTGAACAGGTACCTGAGGTTGTCTGTCCTTGTAATTTATCATTTGCAGCAGCAATGGTTTTGTTGGCAGCGATATAACCTAAACGCCATCCAGTCATTGCAAATGCCTTTGAAAAGCCATTGATGATGATTACTCTATCTTTGATACTTTCAAATTGTGCGATGGATTCGTGTTTGTCTACAAAGTTGATATGTTCGTAGATTTCATCGGATAGGATAAATACCTGTGGATGTTTTTCGAAAACTTTAGCTAATGCAGCCAATTCATCTTTGCTGTAAACTGTTCCAGTAGGGTTGTTTGGCGAAGAGAACATGAACAATTTGGTTTTTGGTGTAATTGCCGCTTCCAATTGTGCTGGTGTAATCTTAAAGTTATTGTCGATCTCTGTATTGATAAATACCGATTTTCCTTCTGCTAAAACGACCATTTCGGAGTATGATACCCAATATGGTGTTGGGATAATTACCTCATCACCTGGGTTGATCAAAGTCAAAATTACATTAGACAGGGATTGTTTTGCACCTGTAGAAACAACAATTTGAGAGATATCATAATCTAAATTGTTTTCTGTTTTCAACTTGTTTACAATTGCCTGGCGCAATTCAGGGTATCCCGGTACTGGCGAGTAACGCGTCCAGTTTTCATCTAGGGCTTTCTTCGCTGCATCTTTTACATGCTCAGGGGTGTTGAAATCAGGTTCACCTACGCTAAGGCTAATTACATTAACGCCTTTTGCTGCTAATTCGCGGCCCAACTTGGTCATTTTAAGTGTAGCCGATTCGGACAAATTATTTATCCTGTCTGATAAGTATGATGATGTGCTCATGGTAAGACAAAGATATTACATACGTTGCAAATAATCTTCTTTATTTTTGAGAATTTACAAAGAAAAGTAGCTCTTTTATTGGGCTTTTTTAATAAAATGGCTGTTGAAGCGATTTAGCACAGTTATTTAATTGATCCCCGGCGTTGGATGTTCAAAACTAATCGTTCTGATTTGTCGTTATATCTTTACCTTTGCGCTCACAAAAATGTTGGCTGGACCTCATTTCATCATTTGCTCATAGAAGGTTTCATATAGAAGATAAGCATCATGTCAAGACAAAGAAGATTGGTTTTATTATCGCTTTTTACGGGAATAGGTTTGATGATTGTGAAGTTTTTTGCCTACTTTCTAACGGATTCCAGTGCAATCTTTACAGATGCGGCAGAGAGTATTGTTAATGTGATTGCTTCGGGTTTTGCATTTTATAGTATTTATCTTTCGGCGCAACCCAAGGACGAGAATCATCCCTACGGCCACGGTAAAGTGGAATTCTTTTCGGTATTTCTGGAAGGTGGACTTATTTTTATTGCTGGTGGCATTATCTTAGCCAAGGCTTGTTACAATCTTTTCTTTCCTGCGGCGTTAACACATCTTGAACAAGGGATTTATCTGATTGGTGTTACATCTGTGATCAATTTTGCCGTAGGATTCTATATCATGAAGCGCGGGCGTGCATTGGGCTCCATTACCTTAGTGGCGGATGGAAAACACCTGCAGGTAGATGCCTATAGTACGGTCGGATTGATACTGGGTTTATTGTTGATGAGACTGACAGGTTTCCAATGGATCGATGTGGTCATCTCAATTGTACTGGGGCTTTTTATACTCTTCAATGGTTATAAACTACTTCGTCAATCCATCGGTGGATTGATGGATGAATCGGATACTGCCCTTGTGCAAGATGTCGTTGAAATCTTGGAACGTAATCGAAAAGATAAATGGATTGATGTTCATAATCTTCGTGTACAGCGTTATGGGAACGAACTCCATGTAGATTGCCATCTCACACTTCCCCGTTACCTTGACCTGATCGAGGTGCACGATGAAATTTCTGCTGTGGATAAGATTGTCAATAAGGAAATGTCGGTACGGACCGAATTTTTTGTTCATGCGGATCCTTGTCTTCCACAGTGTTACCAATATTGTCAGGTCGACAATTGCCCAATTCGTTCGGAGCTATTTCGGGGAAGAATTTCTTGGGATACCGAAAATGTTACGCGTAATCAAAAGCATTTTTTATATGCTATTGCCGAATAGCAAATACAGTTTCTTCTCGTCCTTAAATAGGAATACCCTCTAGTCTGATTTCTTCGCGTATAGTAAACTAAAAAAAAGCTAGGTTATATAAATATATATAAAAAAAGGTATCTTTGCCTTTTAGCAAAAGAGTTTAAAAATCCTATATGAAGCACATTCGTAATTTCTGTATTATTGCGCATATTGACCATGGCAAAAGTACTTTGGCAGACCGCCTTTTAGAGTATACCAACACCATCAGTCAGCGTGAGGCACAGGCACAATTACTTGATAATATGGATTTGGAACGTGAACGTGGTATTACGATCAAGAGTCACGCCATCCAAATGAATTATAAAAGAGATGGTCAGGAATATATCTTGAACCTGATCGATACCCCGGGACACGTGGATTTTTCTTATGAGGTGTCGCGTTCAATTGCTGCCTGTGAGGGCGCTTTATTGATCGTTGATGCATCTCAAGGTATTCAGGCCCAAACGATTTCAAATTTATATCTGGCGTTGGAACATGATTTGGAAATTATCCCGATCCTCAACAAAATGGATCTTCCGGGTGCTATGCCAGAAGAAGTAAAAGATCAGATTGTGGATTTGATCGGTGGTGACCGCGATGCGATTATTCCTGCGTCTGGTAAAACAGGTCTTGGTGTTTCGGATATTTTGGAAGCTATTGTGGAACGTATTCCTCATCCGGTGGGCGATCCTGATGGACCTTTGCAAGCCTTGATTTTTGACTCTGTTTTCAACTCTTTCCGTGGTATTATGGCTTATTTTAAAGTTGAAAACGGTGAAATTCGTAAAGGCGACCGCGTGAAATTTGTTGCCACTGGGAAAGAATATTTTGCCGATGAAATTGGTACACTCAAGTTGAATCAAGTGCCCAAAGAAGTCATTAAGACCGGTGATGTAGGTTATATTATCTCTGGTATCAAGGAGGCTCGTGAAGTGAAAGTGGGAGATACCATTACACATAAGGATCGTCCTTGTTCTGAGGCTATCCAAGGATTTGAAGAGGTGAAACCGATGGTCTTTGCGGGTATTTATCCTGTAGATACGGAAGATTACGAGGAGTTGCGTGAATCGATGCACCGTTTGCAGCTGAACGATGCTTCTTTGGTGTTTGAACCAGAGTCATCAGCAGCTTTGGGTTTCGGATTCCGTTGTGGTTTCTTGGGTATGCTTCACATGGAGATTATTCAGGAACGCCTCGAGCGCGAGTTTGATATGACGGTTATCACGACAGTTCCCAACGTATCTTATAAGGCCTATATGACCAAAGATAAAGAGGAAGTGATCGTCCATAATCCTTCTGATCTACCGGATCCAAGTAAATTGGATTCAATCGAAGAACCTTATATAAAAGCTAATATTATTACGAAATCGGATTTCGTAGGACCAATTATGTCTCTTTGTATCCAGAAACGTGGTACGATCATGAACCAGCATTATTTGACTTCAGATCGTGTTGAATTGGTTTTTGAAATGCCAATGGGAGAAATTGTATTTGACTTTTATGATAAGTTGAAAACAATATCGAAAGGTTATGCTTCATTTGATTACCACCAGATTGGTTATCGCAAGTCAGATTTGGTAAAATTGGATATTCGATTGAACGATGAACCTGTAGATGCCTTGTCGTCGTTGATACACCGAAGTAACGCCTATGATTTTGGTAAAAAGATCTGTGAAAAACTAAAAGAATTGTTACCACGCCAACAATTTGAAATACGTATCCAAGCATCAATCGGTGCAAAGATCATTGCCCGGGAGACGATCTCAGCTTTACGTAAAGACGTTACGGCAAAATGTTATGGTGGTGATATCTCACGGAAGCGTAAGCTTTTGGAAAAACAAAAGAAAGGTAAGAAACGCATGCGTCAGGTTGGGAACGTAGAGATTCCGCAATCTGCATTTATGGCGGTATTGAAATTAGATTAATCAAAATAACACAATAATAAAGGAGCTCTTGGGCTCCTTTTAAATACAATAAAATCTCCTAAACATGAATCTATTAGATGGTAAACTAGTTTCCGAAAAAATTAAAGAGCAAATTGCGTTAGATGCGGCTGAATTTACTACACAGACTGGCCGTAAGCCACATCTGGTTGCTATCCTTGTGGGGAATGATGGTGGTAGCGAAACCTATGTAGCTAGCAAAATGCGCAACTGTCAACTGGTCGGCTTTGAATCAACAAACATTCGTTATGATGAAAACATTACGGAGGATGAATTGATTGCTAAGGTTAAAGAAATCAATCAAGATGAGTCTATCGATGGTTTGATTGTTCAGTTGCCTTTACCAAAACATATTGATCCGGATAAAGTTACCGAAGCAATTGATTACCGCAAAGATGTGGATGGTTTCCATCCGATCAACCTCGGACGTATGCAACGTAATCTTCCTTGTTTTATTCCAGCTACGCCATATGGTATTATGTTGATGTTGGATTATTATAAGATCGATACAGCAGGCAAGCACGCGGTAGTGGTTGGAAGAAGCAATATCGTGGGATCACCAATGAGTATCTTACTTGCCCGTAATTCCAATCCAGGTAATTGTACGGTGACATTAACACATAGTCGTACAAAAGACCTCAAGACAGAGGTCTTGCGCGGTGACATTGTAGTTGCGGCAATCGGCAAGAAAAATTTTGTTACAGCAGACATGGTCAAAGATGGTGCTGTCGTGATCGATGTGGGTATCAATAGAGAAACGTCTACAGCAACGAAATCTGGTTTTAAGCTATATGGGGATGTTGATTTTGAAAATGTTGCTCCAAAAGCATCCTGGATTACACCTGTACCTGGGGGAGTTGGTTTAATGACGATCGTCGGTTTATTGAAAAATACGCTGGAAGCAGCGAAAGGGACGATCTATCCGAAGCAATAATTTTGACTATTTGGCATAGAAGTTGTAAATTGATGTATGCGTGCTCTGATGGGCCGTTGAAAACTACACTCATAAATCAATTTATAATGAAAAAAATTGCACTTTTAGCAGTCGTAGCAGGAGCATTGGTCATGTCTTCTTGCAACAATTCGGAGAAAAAAGACACTACAGCGACAGATTCGGCTAAAACAGTCGGTGAGCATGTAGATGCCGCGATCGCAGATTTAAAAAATGCGGAAGAAAATGCGCGTTTGAAAGCAGAACAGGCGAAAAAGGATTTGGATGAAGCTATCGCAAAAGGTGATAAAGCCGCTGAAGAAAAAGCGCGCGTTGCTTCTGAAGAAGCTAATACTGCTTGGGAAAAAACAAAGGATGCGTTGCGTAATGCCGGAGAGGATGTAAAAGAGGGATTGAAAGACGCAAAAGATGCGACAGTCGATGCGACAAACACGGCTGTTGATAAAACAAAGGATGCTGCAAAAAATGTCGCTGAAGGTACGAAGAAAGTTGCAAATGATGTTGCTACTGGAACGAAGGAGGCTGCTAAAGATGTAAAAGATGCTTCCAAAAAAGTAGGTGACGATATTAGCCGAAAAGCTAAAAATGTAGGTGAAGCGTTGAAGAATTAGTTGACGTATTTCATTTTAACGATAGGTAAGGTGGGCACTTTTTTGAGTGTCCACCTTTTTTATATCACGTCGTTATCATATTGACTTAAATAGGCTTATTGGTAATAATCCCATAATAATTTGGAGAGCTTGCGTGTAAGTACCTCCGCTTCATTCGTTTTACCCCAGCTTTTGTCCGTATTGTTCTTCGTAAAAATACTGAAAACGTAATCTCCTTTTGGTGCATTGACCAAAATGACCTCATTGCGGACATCATCCAAAGAACCTGTTTTTGAAGCTGTTTTGACAGTGGATGGGATTTGCGATAGCCCTCTCTCATCATAGAACATGTTGCCCATAAAACGATACATCTGATCGGAAGATTTTGGGGAAACAACTTTGCCTTGTCGGATTAGTGTGACCAAGTCGGCCATTTCTTTTGGTGTCGTCTGGCCCCAACCATATTTTTCCCAATCCGGCTTCCGCCCCTCTGTCTGTGAGTTTACACGTGTCTGGGTCAGTTGAAGGTCACTCATTAATTGATTGATCGCGACACCTCCACCAGCAAGCTTTTGATTCCAAATGCTGGTTACATTATCACTATAAGATAGCATAAGTGCAACCAAGGTTTTCAGGTCAACTTGCGTACTGTCCTTAAAAAACTGCATCAGCCCTGAGCCGCCATAGCGTTGACTGGAACGGTAGAGTAGTTGCTGATCAAGTTGTAGTTCACCTTTTTCAATTTTATCAAAGATGCCGACTAAAATGGGGATTTTGACAATGCTTGCTGTAGGGAAAATGCTGTCGGCCTGGATGTTGACTTCTTTATTTTTTTTGAGATGGTGTACATAAATACCAACATCGCCTTGAAAACCCTGAATGAGCTGTTTTATCTGTGATTCGAGTTTTTTATCGGTAGCGGGTTTTTGCCCAAAGGACAGTAATGACAAGAATAGTAACGCAAATGATAGGAATATTTTATGCATTGTGAAGATATAATATATGTTAAATGTGCTTGATATTAGTTATTTTTATTGTTTATAGGGCTTAAGTTATGAAATATCCGTGATTCGTACGTACAGACATCGATGAAAAATAAACTGGATATTCTAGCATGGACATTCAAAGACTGATTTTTGACTATGAAATTATTTATGATTTTGATCGGTTGCAAACCGAAAAATAGACGGACAGAACAGCATGACATTTTCTTTGGTATTGGTAATGAGCTCAAGGATTTTGTCGATCCCATTAAAGATTTTTGGCCCGAGGCTGACGGTAAAATCCACATTGATGCGTACCGTATTGTCCATAAGATTGGGGAATATGAAATCAAGGTTACTGAAAGGGGGAATGGGCAGGCGATTGATTCGGAATTGAAGTTGTTTTTTGTCAATTTAGGTGGATACAAACCGAATGAATTTGACGAATTCCATTACAAAGAACTTATTGTTGCATCCAGTTTGGCCAAAGCGACTGAAAAGGCAAAACGTACTGTTTTTTGGAAGCACCACAGTTCAGCACACATCGATGATAAGTATGGTTTGGATGTTGATGATATTTATGAGATCGAGGATTTGTTATTACCCCATGATAAAGAGCTGTATAGTATTCAAATTATACCAAAGATCGGTCTAGAAGAGGATACCATTGCGAATGGATATTTCAAACTGAGTGCACTGTAATAGGTAAGGGGCGCGCTCTTGGATTTCTTAAACATAAAAAAGGCTTCTTTATTAAGAAGCCTTTTTTTGTTGAACCAGTCTATTGTTGGTTCTGATGTTGCTTTCTAATGACACTATGTTTTTTGCCGTATACAAAGTAAATCAATAAGCCTATAGCAAGCCAGACCGCTAAACGCTCCCAGCTTTCAATTGGTAAGGAAGCCATCATTAAAATACAGACCAAGATACCCATAACCGGAACGAAAGGAACCAGTGGTGTTTTAAATGGGCGCTCCAAATTGGGGTCTGTTTTACGTAGTACTAAAATACCTACACATACAAGGGTGAAGGCAAATAGGGTACCAATACTGACCATATGGCCAAGGTCTGAAACTGGAACGAAACCTGCGAATATACTCACGAATACCATGAAAATAGCATTGGTTTTCCAAGGAGTTTGTCTTTTGGATAGATCTGAAAATATCTTTGGAAGCAAACCATCTTTACTCATCGAATAAAATACACGGCTCTGACCAAGTAGCATGACAAGAATAACTGAAGTGTATCCTGCAATAATCGTAATAATCAAGGCTGTATTCAGAAAATGATAACCTGTCTTAGCGAAAGCTGTGGCAACTGGTTTTGCATCACCTTTAAACATGGTATAGTTTTCGATACCGGTCATCACGTACGAGAATAAAACATATAAAAGCGTACAGATGATTAATGAACCAATAATACCGATAGGCATACCTTTTTTCGGGTTTTTAGCTTCTTGAGCAGCAGTACTGACGGCGTCAAAACCAATGAATGCAAAGAATACAACGCCAGCTGCACGCAATACACCACTGATGCCGAAATGGCCAAAGTCATCGCTCTTTAAAAATGCCCAGAAACTTTGCTGTCCACTTTTGACCATTTCCTCGCCGGCATTGGCAGGAATAAAAGGATCGTGGTTTGCTGGATTGATAAAACTCCATCCCAAGGCAATAAAGATCAATACGACACCAACTTTAAGGATAACTAAGATATTGTTTACACGGGAAGATTCTTGTGTGCCTCGCATCAATAATAGCGAAAGTAAACATACAATAACGATAGCAGGTAAATTGACCACTCCGCCTTCCCAAGGGCCTTTGAGCAAGGTGTCCGGAAGATGGATATGGAATATCATCAGAAGCTGATTGAAATATTGGGACCAGCTAACCGCTACTGTTGCGCCTGCCAGAGCATATTCTAAAACAAGATCCCATCCGATGATCCAAGCAACAAATTCCCCCATTGTTGCATAGGAGTAGGTGTAGGCACTTCCTGCAACAGGAATCATAGATGCGAATTCGGCATAGCAAAGACCAGCGAAACCACAGCCTACTGCTGCGATAATGAAAGATAGGATAACAGCTGGACCTGCATTTTCAGCAGCGGCAATCCCTGTCAGGGAGAAAAGTCCTGCTCCAATGATGGCCCCGACACCCAAGGCGATAAGGCCTGAGCTGGACAATGTCCTTTTTAGCGTGTGTTCACCATTTTCATTTGCCTCAGCAATCAGTTGAGGAATCGATTTTTTAAATAGCATAGGATTAATTCTTTACGATTATTTAGCTTTTTAATTGTTTAATTAATGTCAAATATAAATGATCTCAATGAAAAAAGGGAAGATTGCTCCTCCCTTTTTAATAAAATCTGAATCAAATGCTTGTTTGGGTATTAATACGCTGCAGTAAAGCGTTTATTGAGGAATTGTTTGTTCTCAATTTCGTCTGCTATTGCTACAGCAAGATCCTCTACTGATAATCTAGAACGACCTTCCTCGTCAAATACCGGGGCATCAAGACCTGTGCGGTATTTTCCGGTGCGTGTTCCACCAGCATGGGAATTCATTTCTATAGCAGGACTAAACATTGTCCAGGTAAGTTGATCTTCTTTCTGGATGGTATTCAGATAATCTGCTGCAGCTAATGCCCCAGGTTTAATCTCTTTTGGAAAATCTGGTGAATCGACCAGTCTATTTCCATCAATCAATAAACTTCCTGCACCACCAATAATAATGAAACGATTGATACCGGCATCTTTAACAGCCTGTTGGATTGCTAATGCACCTTTTGTAAAATCTTCATAAAGATTGGGGTTGGTCCATCCGGCATTGAAAGCCGAAACAACAACATCAACACCTTTTAGAGCAGAAACCAATTGATTATTATCATTGATATCTACTTGGAACTTGGTTATTTTTTCACTCCATGGAATATTTTCGATGTGGCGGGCGATGGCGACTACGTCATAGTTACGGTCTACCAATTCTTTTACGAGATGAGATCCTACGTATCCTGTGGATCCAATTACTGCTACTTTCATGCTTCCTTTAATTAAATGTTTTGCTAAAATCAGCCAGGGTTATCTTTTCCAAACGCTGTATAATATCAGTGTCGACTTCCTGATATAGATCCTGGAGTTTGGAGTTGATATTTTTGCCAACAACACAGGCCGGATTGGGACTGTTAAATTTCCCGCCGAAATCCGTTTGCTTGGTGCTGATATAAATATCAGCCAAGGTAATTGTTGGGTTCTCGGGATTTATACGAATACCACCGCCCTTACCTTCTTTACTCGTTAGTAAAGATGCTGTTTTGAGAGATGCAATTTCTTTGCGAACCACACTTGCATTGACCTGGATACTTGACGCAATATATTCAGAAGAAAGCCACTGATTAGACTCTTCTAACTGTGCCAGAACCATAATGTGTAATGCTGTTGCGAACCTCAAGTTGTGTAACATCCTCTGCCGATTTTTCTAAATTATAACACAAAGTAACAGAAAAGGTTTTAAACTGAAATAAAAATTATTACAGTTTAAAACCTTCTGACAATCACGTGATAAAAGTGGTTATTTTTTATTTTTTCTCGTTAAATTTTTTATAGCTATCCATGATATAGACCTTCAGCGTCTCTTGACTGCTGTTTTGAATAAATTTATAGGAAGGTCTAAATCTTTCCTTAAACAGGGCTAGATCCGAACCATTGAGCGGAGTCAATTCTTTGATCAGATTTTCGGTGAATTTTCGATCAACTGCTCTTTTCTCGCGTTCTGCGATCAGAAGTTTGTAATTTGAACGGGCTTGTTTTCCCTCTTTGCTAAATATGCGGCTTGGAGAAATCCGTACTCCACCGCGGTTTTGACTTGCGTCGGAATACTTTCCTAAAGTCTTCTCGCGCTGGATTTCAGCAGCAAGTCTACTGTCTGTCATCCGTTCTACGACAACTTCACTCAGTTCAATAACATTATTCATTCTGTTCAAATAGATTCTGCGTAAGCTGTTGTCATAAATGAAGACAGTATCTTGTTCATATCCCACAGCCTTGATTAACAAGAGATCGTTAATATTGGCGTCAATTGCAAAGGAGCCATCTCTATTGGTCTGTACTTCAGCCTTGGTTCTTAAATTTTGAATTTGTGCAGCCTCAATTTTCTCACCGCTGACAAGTTCCATAATAATCCCCTTGGTTTTTTCCTGTGCAACAAGATGTCCACCCATTAGCGTAATAAGTAAGCAGCTTAGAATCGTTTGTAAGATTTTCATGCGAATAAATATAGTTATGTATTTTCAATCTATGAATGAACAGGTTATTTGCTGTTTTGTTTACGCCGTACGTTCATGATCGTTCTCTAGCCAAAAATAACGAATAGATTTTGAAAATCTGCTAATTTGCTTTCCACGAATTATTGTCTGGGTTCTTGTCCGGCATAACCATGTCTGGATCTAACTGTACAGATTGCAAAGACTCTGTGGTCGGTATTTTAAATTGCCATACATCGTTTCTTTCCCAGATTTCAACCGGTAGTTTTTTTCGGATCTTCTTGCCCGATACGGTTGTCGCTTCAACAATAACTGGCATCGGTAATTTTTCGAGGTTTTCCACGGTGACAAGTGCGCCAAATTTTGGCTCGTTGTTGACATAGGATACCGATTTTATACCTTGGTCCATTTGCCAGTTGTTGACAAACCACCCTCGCCAGAACCAGTTTAGATTTTCTCCAGCACCATTTTCAATGGCTTTGAAGAAATCCTCCGGAGTAGGGTGTTTGTAAGCCCATTCTTGGATATACTTTTTAAATGCGTAATCGAAGCGCTCAGGACCGACGATTTCGTTTCGCAATAATTTCAGTCCGTAAGCTGGCTTATAGTAGACCAGAGCACCAATATTACGTTCTTTCATATTTTGCGGTGTACTCATGATCGGTTCAAGATTACGGGCGGTAAAGATATACGATCTGCTCGCCTGATTACGGTAATATTCGCCATTGTTGAATTCCTTTGTGGCGAGTTCGTTAATAAATGTATTGAATCCTTCATCCATCCAGCCATGTTCACGTTCATTGGATGCGACAATCATTGGGAACCAATTGTGGCCAAACTCGTGGTTGGTAACACCCCAAAGTGAACCTGCTTTGGCCTGATTGCCACAGAATGACAAGGCTGGATATTCCATTCCACCAACATTGGAAGCTACATTCACAGCTACCGGGTATGGATATTCAAACCAGCTTTTTGAATAGATTTCAATCGCGGCTTTCGTATATTCTGTCGAGCGTTCCCAGGCATTGTTGCTGTTACTTTCAATTGGATAGGCTGACAAAGCGAGGGATTTTTTTCCACTGGGTAGATTGATCTTTGCGCCATCTAATATAAATGCTGTAGAGGACGCCCAGGCAATGTCTTGTGCATTATTAAGTTGATATTTCCAGGTTAAGGTTTTCTTATCGGGCCTGGAGCTTTTTGCGTTAACTTCTTCAGCGGAGCGGATGATTACGGTTTCATCGCTGCGTTGTGCCTGTTGGTATCGCTTGAGTTGCTCAGCTGTAAATACTTCCTGTGGGTTTAACAATTCGCCACCCAATACAACCATGTGGTTTGCCGGGGTAGTGATCTCAACCTGGTAATTCCCGAATTCACGATAGAACTCTCCTGGTCCTGTATAAGGAAGGGTATTCCAACCTCTAATGTCGTCATAGACACACAGTCTTGGGAACCATTGTGCAATGGCATAGATTTTTCCGTTTTTTGTGTCAAGTATACCTGTACGGTCCGCACCATATTTAGGAACGGTGTATTGGTATTTAATCTTAAAAGTTATTTTGCCGCCCTTGCTTTTTAATGCCGCAGGAAGTCGAAGTTGCATACGGGTATCGTCAATAATATGTTCGATCGTATTTCCGTTTACATCCGTAACAGATTGTATCTGATATCCACCATCAAAAGTTGAATTGCCATCACCGTAACGGCTGTTGGTCAAGGGGGAGATCAATTGGCCACGGCCATGTTGTGAAAACATATTTTGGTCTAATTGCAACCACAGATAGTTCATATTGTCTGGACTATTGTTGCTATAGGTAATCTCAACAGATCCTGTAATTTGATCATTTTGATCATTCAGGGAAGCCTGAATTTTATAGTCGGCTGCATTTTGCCAGTACGCAGGCCCCGGTTTTCCAGCTGCGGAACGATATTCGTTGCCATTATTTTTAAAAAACAAGGGTGCAAAGGCCTCGGTATAGCTATAATTGGATGTTTTCTCCTGTGCAAAAGCCGGATAAGCATAGCTCAACGCAACAAGGCTTAAAGAAGCCAGTGCAATTCTTTTCATCATACGTCTACTTAAATTATGTTTATTTGCTCCAATATACAATGAAAAGTACATTGAGCCAAAAAAAACGCAAACGACGTTTTATAATAAAACGGATAGAAAGGGATCTTAAAGGTTTATTTTGGATAATTGGAGGCTTTTTAAAACCTCCTTTCCCGAAAGCTTTGTGAAACTATTTTAAATTTGTTACGTACTCTGCTTCATTAAAACCGAGTAATATACCTTTATTGTATTCAATAACAGGACGTTTAATCATACTTGTATTTTCCTGAAGTACTTTATTGGCACTATCACTGTCAATGACTTGCTCTTGAGTTTCCGGAGATAACTTTTTCCATGTAGTTCCCTTTTTATTCACTAGAGCCTGCCAGTCTACTTGTTTTTCCCATTCTTTTAATTTATCCACACTGACGCCTTCTTTTTTGAAGTCATGAAATTGAAAGGGAACATTATTGTCCTCCAACCATGTAAGTGCTTTTTTTACTGTGTTACAATTTTTGATACCGTATACCTGTAGCATAATAGTGACAATTTGGTGAATCCAAATTTAATCAATCCCGATACAATTTTTAAAATAATTCATATTTCTATGTTGTCTTATCTGTGATTTAGGGATAATTGTGGATATTTTGTTGTCAATGCCATTGAAAGAAGGAGCAACCGGAAGTTCCTATTCCATTGAGCAGTCAGGGTTTTATGATTTGTTAAGATTCTATATCCCATATGGAATGATAGTGTATTTAGTACACTATAAAAATTAGGAAGTAATAATAATTTTTAATAATTTAGTAGCTTCAAGTATAATGAAAGATTAAAATAAATCAATAACAGAAATATGAGCCTAAAAGATTTTAAAGGTGTATTGACAGGAGATCAAGTACAAGAGTTGTTTGAGGTTGCAAAGAAACATAAGTTTGCTTTACCTGCGGTAAACATTATCGGAACCAACTCTATCAATGCGGTTATGGAAACTGCGAAAGCAGTAAATTCTCCTGTAATTATTCAATTGTCAAATGGTGGAGCGCAATTCTACGCTGGTAAAACCTTGAACAACGATAATTTACAAGCTTGTGTATTGGGAGCGGTATCTGCAGCACAACATGTTCATTTATTAGCTGAGCATTATGGTGTAGCGGTTATTCTGCATACAGATCACGCAGCTAAGAAACTTTTACCTTGGATCGACGGTTTGTTGGACGCTGGCGAGAAATTCTTTGCACAACATGGAAAACCATTGTTCTCTTCTCACATGTTGGATTTATCGGAAGAGCCAATTGAAGAAAATATTGAAATTTCAGCTAAATACTTAGCACGTATGAAACCACTTGGTATGACTGTGGAGATCGAGCTGGGTGTTACAGGTGGTGAAGAAGACGGTGTTGACAACTCGGATGTAGATAGTTCAAAACTGTATACCCAACCGGAAGAGGTTGCCTATGCTTTTGAAGAATTGTCTAAAGTATCTGACAAATTTACAGTGGCAGCTGCATTTGGTAATGTTCATGGTGTTTACAAACCAGGTAATGTGAAGTTGCAACCAGTTATATTACATAATTCACAAGAATATATTCGTGAGAAATATAATCTTACTGCTGAAAAGCCCGTAAACTTCGTATTCCACGGTGGTTCTGGTTCTTCTCCTGAAGAAATTGCGGAAGCGATTTCATACGGTGCGATCAAAATGAACATTGATACGGATATGCAGTGGGCCTTCTGGGATGGTGTAAGAGCTTATGAAGCGAAAAACCATGATTATTTGCAAGGTCAGATCGGTAATCCAGAAGGAACTGATTCTCCAAATAAAAAATATTACGATCCACGCGTTTGGTTACGTAAAGGTGAAGAAACTTTTGTTGCTCGTCTGAAAGAAGCGTTCGCTGATTTGAATGCAGTAGACGTTAATAGCAAACTATAAGCATAGGTTGAAAAAATAGATCATAAAGGCGCCCTATCTAAGGGCGCCTTTTTTATGTCAAAATAGGTTAAAAATATTGTTCTTAATAGGAATTGGCTTATTTTTTGACGAACAACAATAAAAAGTCAAGTAAATATGAAATTTTTAGGAGTCAGTGTAATTCTTTTATTAATTGCCCAAATGGGGTTTGGGCAGGTGAAGCAAAATGTTGGCGATTTTTCTTCGGTTGTAGCGACGGACAAGATTCAGGTGGAGTTGATTAAATCCGACGAGTCCTTGGTGACGTTTGAAGGACAGAACCATGAAAATGTTAAGGTCGTCAATACAAATGGATCCTTGGTTTTGAAAATGAATACGTTGAATATGCTGCAAGGGGGGAATATCTCTGTGAAGGTATATTACAAGAGTTTGAACAATGTGGAAGCAAAAAAAGGAGCCAAGGTATTTGCAACTACAAATAATCCAGTTGCTGCTGACCACTTAAAAGTATATGCTTCAGAAGGTGGCCTGGTCGATCTCTATACAGCGGTAAAAACAGCTGAAATTAAAGTGACCTCAGGGGCTACAATCGCTTTGTATGGAAAAGCAAATAAACAGGAGATCATTTCGAATTTTGGCGGCAAATATGAAGGAAAAGATTTTAAAACCAACAGCACAGTAGTTACCGTCAATGGCGGTGGTAAAGCTGATGTATATGTCACAGACTCTATCGAAACAAAAACAAGAGGTGGCGGTGTCATTGATGTCTATGGAAAACCAGAACAACGTGTAGAAAAGAAAATGGCCGGAGGAACAGTCAACTTTAAATAAGTAAACTGTCTTGGATTTGTCAATTTTAGTGCGAGTTCATTTTAGTTGATTTTGTAGAAAAGAGTGGAAATTTGAGGTAATAGATGAAATAAAAAGGGTTTAGCCTAGTTGGGGTATGAATTGTTGTTTAACCTTTTTATTAAAAAGGTCAGTTATTTTGTTTTTCTCATCAGAAACCTTCTTCATTTGTGCTTAAAATACTTATTTTTGTGAGGGAATAATAAAAATAGTATTATGGCAAAGCGTAATTATGTTTCAAATTCTACGGAATCTACGCGCATGTTCAAGAATGACTTTTTAGAGTCTTTGACGAAAGTGCATTGGAGTGTACCTTTGATTTTCTATGTACCCGTGGTTGTTTTCTTTTCGTATAAAGCGCTAGTTTGGGGAGAGATTTCCTTTTTAACATACATTGGGTATTTTATTTTTGGTTTAGCTTTTTGGACTGCTTTTGAATATGCGTTACATCGTTGGGTGTTTCATTTTCATCCGACATCGGAATGGGGAAAGCGAATCGCTTTTATTTTCCATGGTGTGCATCATGATTACCCAAGAGACCGTATGCGTTTGGTGATGCCGTTGTCAGCGAGTATTCCACTAGCTCTTTTGGTGTATCTTGGTTTTACATTGTTTTTTTCGAATGAGTTTATCTTAGCCTGTTTTTTCTCAGGTTTTATGGTAGGGTATTTGATCTATGACGAATGTCATTATGCGATGCACCATGCTAATTTTAAAAGCGGTATTTTCAAACGGATCAAGCAGCACCATATGTTGCACCATTATTCTGATCCAGAAAAAGGTTTTGGAGTAAGTTCTTCCCTATGGGATGAGATTTTACGTTCAGGTTTCGAAGAAAAGGAACCCAAAAAAGATTCTAGTTCCTTAAAGGAAGAAAAAGCATAAATTGAATCACATCAACTAAAAAAGCCCTGGAAGTTTCCAAGGGCTTTTTTTATGGATTAATTTTTCTTTTTATTTAACAATGCCATCAAGTAGGCTTTGTAGGCTAACTTTAGATCAATGGTTTCTTTTTGGGGTTGGCGTGCAGATATTCCAGTTTGAACTGAAACATTTGGGCCATTTTCTGCGCACGCCATTTGGCTTCTTCGGCCTTTTGTCCACTGTATAGGCGATCTACTGTTGCTTCGAATAATTTGAGCCATTGACCAAAATGTTGCGCATCAATTGGTAAATTAATATGAGGTGGAAAGGGGCTGCCAAAATAACGATGTTCATCCAGTAGAATAGTCTGCCAGAAACTATACATCTTTTCAAGATGCATTGCCCAATTGTCTTGGATTCTTTCTTTAAAAATGGGTCCGAGCAAAGTATCGTTACGTATCGTCGTATAAAATTGATCTACTAATACTTTAATGTCATCGAGTGTTTGAATATCTTGTTTCATCGGCGTATGATCTAAATTCATGAATAAAGACCTATAGCTAGATCAAAAGCTTCTTCATGATGTTTATCTAAATTAAATGTAGTGACATTTATGGAGAATCGCATCACTTGGATGTAAAGATGTCTCTTTGAAATATTGTAATTCTCTTTTATTGTCAGTAAATTGACTCAATACTAAGCGAAAAACATATGGGAAAATACGTTCTTTTAATCCTATTATCGATGGGATTTTATGCTGTTAAGGCGCAGGTTACAACAATTTCGATCAATAAGGAAAATTTTCAATCTTCTGGTTTTCCATTTAAGGGGAAGCGGGTGTTACAAGTGGAACGCATTCAAACTCCAAAAGAAGATAATTATATTGTGTTTTCAAAAGAGGAACGGGGTGCCGATCCCGACAAACTTTATGTACAACAATTTCAGCAGATCGATGGAATGTGGCAGCTTGTGGCTGATGAATTGATATCCGAAGAAGGGATCGTTACGTCGATTTGGGAATCTCGAAAGGCATTTTTTGATGCCGATAGGGATGGTAAATTGGATGCATTATTTATCTATTCAAGGCATCCCAAGGATGACCTAAAAAAACAGCTAAGCTGTATTGGACTAGTTCTTTATAAGAATAAGTTTTACCGTCTCCGTGCGGAGGAAGTAGATGGTTATAGTCAAACAACGTTTTCAGACAATTATGCTTCCTTACCGGTTGAGGTAAAAGAGAATGTGGAACGTTATTGGAACAATCTGGATAAAAGATAATTTACGGTACGGATTTGGAATCTACCGAAAGATCGATCATACGATCTTTCGGTAAACTTGTTCTTGTCTATTCGATCAGATAGTAAGCATTCTCGCATTTTTGATGACACTCATTGATTTTACCTATGAAAGGCCCGTTCAATAGGGTGTCTCAATGCATGGATGGGATGTCGTCCAAATCAATGTCACTGGAGTACAGTGAGCAATTGCTTTTCTTCTTCGATTTGCGTTTTACTGATCACATAGCGTGCAATATGCTGACCCTTCAATTGATCTATCGTCTGAATAACATCTTTTGTGCGGGCTTCTTTGCTAGGTTTAATTAATACAATCATGTCCTTTGTATTAGGCAAGGTGCTTATCTTAGCTTTTAACTGTGCAATAACGGCTGAGAGCCCTTTCTCGATATCTACGGGTACTTTTGAAGAGCTGATCGGTTTTTTGAAATCCCCGTGATACCACATGAATTTTCCTTCGCCTAGAATAAGAGTTGCAGTCCGGTTTTCATCAATAAGGACCGAACTTTCTATATCTGATTTACTTTTGTCTGGCATGGCTATATCCATTGCAGAAGGTTTATTTAATGTTGTGGTCAACATAAAGAATGTAATGAGAAGAAATGCGAGGTCTACCATAGCTGTTAAGTCTACTTTAGGCGCCATTTTCCTGCTTCTTATTTTTTTCTTTCCTGTTTCTTGTGTTTTTTGATTTAATTCTGCCATGATCGTCATCTTTAGGTTAACACTTTGTTGTTTCTCATTATTATGATGTCAGAAAAGAATGGATTCCACAGTGTTTTTTTAAAAAAAACTGGAGTTTTTCTCAGGTACCTTCTGTGTTTTTTTCTTAATTATTGATAATCAGTTTTTTTACGTGGTGTTTTAGTGTGTTCGTTGTTGATCCGATTTGACCAATTCACTTGTTATTTTGTCCTTTCAATCAATTTAGGGCGCTTGCTAGGCTGTCGAAATTTTTCTAGTGGTGTGCAAAAAAGCCCTTCAATGCTGAAAGGCTTTTCTTGTGGAATGGTAGTTACGTTCCTCAGCAAGCGCCTTGGTTAGGGATGCGTTTATAAATTATTTTGTTATCTCTTTGTACATAGTCGCCCGCTACTATTGGATACGAATACTTAGGCGCGTACATGACACTACGCCCCCTTATCGTTATTTTGTCGTTTACTTTCAGACTTCTCAATTGTTGAAATTCATTGGAATTTTCTAGGCCAAAACTGAGAATATAGTCTTCACGATTAATCCTAACCATCACTCCAAAACCTAACTGTGCACCAAGAGGAAGATAAAGCGAAGTTACAACTGCCTCTATGTTGGCAGAATTCTCTATTTGATTCTTTATTTTCGCCGCATTGTCAAGTACTTTGATGCCTTCGGGAGATTCTTGCCATTTTTTGAACTTTATACCATTGGGGCTCGCTTCCCATTTATTCCTTTCAGCGGTCATTTCAGTAGTTGTACGTGATTTCGGGGTCGGTTTTTTAAAATTTTCATTTTTGATTTCGCGATTGGCAAATGCCAAGCCGCTTCCTATAGCAAGCGGTAAGACCAATACATAGATAATTTTTTTCATATTTTTAAAAGTTTAATGAACATTCGATTTATCCCAGTAAATTAGATCCGTTCAAACTTATTTTTCTCGAATCCCTTTTATAGTGATGTAACAAAAATACTTTTATGATACTTATATAGAGTGATTTAGATTGTAAATAGTGATGTAATCTTTGTAAATAAATTGTAAATCGTATGTCTGAAAGCCGAAATATTTTCTCAGGGAACCAGAAGTACTTGTATGGCGGGATAATACTCTTATTTATTTTTATAGCTACGACCTTTGTAGCTTTTGATAGGACTGGTACAGAAGATTTTGATAGCGCCAGGAGAGAGGTTTTGCTTAGGCGGATAGGAGATGAACTGCTTACGCAGTCGGGTGACAGTAGATCAAGGGTGCTTCCGATAGAAAAGATCCAAGAAAATGAATATCAGATCAGGTTTGAGAATGAAATCACCTTTAAACCGGACTCACTGGTGAGTGCTATTCAGCGCCTGTTGGTCAATGATCCGCTTGCCCGTGATTATGTCGTTAATGTCCTCAACTGTGGCAATTCGAGTGTAGCTTATGGATATGCTATTTCCCATAATAAAAAAGATGATATTATTGCTTGTAGAGGTAGAGTGCAACCTAAGGGATGTTACATGATCCATATTAAATTTAAACCTAGCGGGATAAATACAGCAGCGAATAGCTATTTTCTTGGTATCCTGTTGTTTTTAGCATTTGCTGGGTTCATTTTTTGGAAATCGGATCGGAGGCGACGCGTTGTGTTAGACGATCAAAATGACAGTATTTTAACCTTTGGGGCCGTTTTGTTTAATCCGCAGGAGAGAGAAATGGTCATTAATGAAAACACCATAGATCTCACTGGAACGGAAACCCGTCTGTTGCATATTTTCGCTTTGTCTCCTAACAAGACGATAGCGCGAGCCCGGCTGCAAAAAGAGATTTGGGAAGATGAGGGGATTATTGTTGGGCGCAGTTTAGATATGTTTATATCAAAACTTAGGAAAAAACTGGAGTTTGATCCGAATATCAAAATTACGGTTATACGTGGTAAAGGATATAAACTTGAGGTAAGTTCTTAAGACAGAGCAAGGGGATAAATTAGGCTAAAATGCAAAAAGCCTTTCATTTCTGAAAGGCTTTTTTTGCGGAGAGTGAGGGATTCGAACCCCCGAACCTGTGACAGTTAACGGTTTTCAAGACCGCCGCATTCGACCACTCTGCCAACTCTCCGCGACAAAAGTAGAAATTTTGGGTAGAATTACAAAACTTATTTTACATTTTTCTTTGTTTAAAAGCATTTTTAGCACTCTTAAATGGAAATGTGGCTGAATACCAGTTGGTTATTTTTAGGGGTTGACCACCTTTCGATGTCATATTGGAGATAGCGGACTCTACTTTGGATGATATGTCCGCTTTTAGATAGGATCATAATCTTGTTTTAAGGTTATTTATTGCAATTAAAAAAGTCATCATGAACGTATTTTTAAGGAGCAAACATCATCCGATTTTTCAATTCCCGAACTGTCGTTCTAACTCCTGTAATTCAAAAATAACTTCGTTGATTGATCGGTCAATTTTAGCGAGTTGTCTTTTACCCAGATAAAAGTAGGAAAATAGAATCCAGCTATAGGTTGGAAGGTAAGTCAGTAAATAATAGTTGAAACTGGCACCTGTTAGGATTTCCCGAAGATAGATCGAGATCGCTATACCGAGAAGTAGATGATAAATCGGCATATTCCAATGAATTCTTTTCTTTCTAAAGGAATCAAACTGTTGCCACTGTTGTAAATGTTCGGTAGGTAAAGCTACTTCATCGATCTGTTTGACTTTAAATGCAGTAGTCAACATTAAGTATGCCTGTATAAAGCAAAGGAAGGATATGATAAACATCGATGTGTACAATGCGAGCGTTTTATGCCTGAAATCAAGAAAATATGCCAGAACAAGAATAATTAACCCTGTTACAAGCAATAAAACAGCACCGGCTATTTCTTTCCTTATTAATGCTTGACGAAAGTTTTTGACCTTGCTAAGGTGTTTTGGGGGCAAGATATTTTGTTTGCTATCCTGTTTCCAAAGATGTTGTAAATCGTTAAAGTCTTGCATATTTGTGGAAAATTTCGGTTAATTCTTTTTTAATTCGATGGATTTTTACACGGAGATTATTCTCTGTAATTCCCGTAATTTCTGCTATTTGCTCATAAGGTTTTTCATCTAATACCAATGTTATCAGTACTCTGTCAGCTTCTTTTAATTTGCTGATACATTTATACAGCAGATCAATCTGCTGTACTTTTTCATTCGATGACTCCTCGGGTATATCGATGCAACTTGAGTCAGTTATTTTTTTTAAATGTTGATTCTTTTTTCGCATGCTCGTCAAGCAATTATTTATCGCTATTCTGTAGATCCAGGTGCTTAATTTGGCATCATTGCGAAAACTGTCGAGTTTTTTCCATACAGTAATGAAGGTCTCTTGGATTAAATCTTCTGCATTATCTCGGTCTCCTGTATAACTGAGGCATAACTTGCGGATGGCCGGCGCATATTCTTTGTAAATAATCTCAAAGTTTTCTTTGTTGGTCATCGGGTTATTTTAAAAAAGTGTCTAGTTCTTTAAAAAACCATATTGGCTGATCATACATAATAAAATGCTTACTGTTGGTATTGTGTAAAGTTAGCTTTTTTACATACTTATATTGTTCGGAAAGAATCTGCTGTGATTTTTCCAGCGTTTCGTACTTACTACCTAGTACCAAAACGGGTATGGTAATTTTAGCAAGATCCTGACGGATATCCGTTGTCATCATTTCATAAAAAGCAGACGCTAATGTAACTCTATCGCTCTGTACTTGCCATTCGGCTATTGTTTTGGCTTTTATAGAATCGGTTACCAGCTGTCGTGCTATATTTTCAGCATACACACTAAGTTGTTGGTCTCCCATTGAAGTAAATTGTGCGATAAGTGCATCTTTATCGACAAACTTTTTCACTTCCTCTACACTTGTATTTGGGTTCTGCATGCCCGGGTAGAACGGTACTCCGTCCACAACGATAACTTTTTGAAATAGGGAGGGTGCAGTGCTTGCGATCCAGAGACTCAAAAAGCCTCCTAAACTATGGCCTAGAAGAATCGGATTTTGCAATTTTTTTGCCTTTGTATATGCTATGATTTCATTGCGCATAGTCTCAAGCAATGCTTCTTTAATAGCTGCTTGTCCTGCGAAGCCAGGAAGTGTAAGCACGTGACATTCGTATTTATCTTTTAAGTGATTTACAGTTTCTGTCCATACGGTTCCACTACAACTATATCCTGGAATAAGAATGATTGGTGTTCCTTTTCCAGAGATACTAACCTGAAAATCATATTTTTTTTGTGCAAATGCCGATCCGTAAATTATAAGTAAAAGTATTGAAATACCGACTTTGGTGAAATGGCATAAATAGTTCGGTAGATCTTTATTGGTACGAAGAATAATAGTTTTCATAAGAATTGAATTTAAAATTAGTAATTATGGTTTTCTAGAATATTCTGCCTATTAGATGTTATGAATTACAGATTATTACATAAAAGAATGAAAAAAGTGAAAAAGAGTGCATCTAGCTAAGAAGAGTTGTGTAAAATGTTGTTTTCTTGTAGGTAACGCTCTGATAATTCGAAAGGAATGGTACTATAAGAAAATTGATCTTTTGATGGGGGAGAATAAAGGGTCAAAAGCAAAAAGCCTTCCATTTCTGAAAGGCTTTTTCTGCGGAGAGTGAGGGATTCGAACCCCCGAACCTGTGACAGTTAACGGTTTTCAAGACCGCCGCATTCGACCACTCTGCCAACTCTCCGCGACAAAAGTAGAAATTTCGAATAGATTTACAAAAATTATTTTCTATAGCTAGTCTTAGCGTTTGAAAATGAGTTAGATTGTTTTTAAAAAAGGCTATGCAGGGATAATTTCATGGCAGTGTTTCCTGATGTTGGCCGCAATTTTGTCGATCGGTAAATCGTCTTGGTCGATACCGAATGGCTCTTCAATGGACTCGCCAATTAATTCAAGAGATGCTAAAACATATAAGATAAAAGGTACAGCAATCACAACGAAGTAACCGATGGAAAAAACGTAACCTACCGGGAGCGTCATGGTATAGAAGATAATGAACTTCTTGATAAATGCACTGTATGCCAATGGTATTGGCGTATTTTTGATACGTTCACAAGCTCCACAAACATGTGTCATGGTCGTAATTTCCTCATTAAGGATAATAAGCTGATCGCCACTTATAGTTCCTTCTTTATATAGATCATTTATTTTGTGGAAGATCATGGTAGAAACTTGATTGGGGCCATGTTTTTTATTATCCAAAGCCTTTAACTCAGGGTGTTCGTTTTCGTCTAGCATAAACTTGGTGTAATCAGATCTTAGAAAATCGTATAGTGTCTCTGCGAAGAGGGGGATTGCCTTTCTGAAAAAACTACGATTCACTTTGTCATCTACATCCAGCATGGCATTTAGTTTGTATGAAAAGGCTCTACTTATATTGGTCAATGCACCCCATTGTTTTCGGGCTTCCCACCAACGGTCATAGGCGGTGTTTGTTCGGAATACCAGTAAAAGCGATATGACAAAACCGAGAAGGTTGTGGACAATGGTAATGTTTTTGACCCAGCTCTTTTCATTTAGTTTGAGGTATTCTAATTCAAGAAAGGCAATCATCCAGGAATAAAACGCTATCAAAACAAGAAATGGCAGTAACTTTTTGAAGGTATCTGATTTATGCAATTTGAAAGTTGCCGAAAGCCAGTCTTTGGGGTTGTATACGATCATACACAAAAATATAAATTGTTGTGAAAATTTTGCGAGTTAATTGGTATTGCCGTAACTTCATCGTGCTATGGTACAACAGCGATCAAAAAGAAAGAAAACAAGCACAAAAGGAAGCGAAGCTCGAGGGACAAAGTGGATTTGGATGATAGCAGGAATGTTGGTGTTTTTCCTCTGTCTTGTGATGTGGCATTATCGAGCTGGAATTATATACTATTTTCGTGTGGCTACCTCCAAAGACAAGTCTCTGACGAAGGAAGCTAAATATGATATTCGTAATATTGAGATTATGAGCAAGCACGATGATAAGGTGTTTGGCATAGATGTGTCTACTTATCAAGAAGAAATAGATTGGCAAAAGGTAAGCACAATCAATGATCATTTTCCGATAGATTTTGTGTTTATCAGGGCGACAATGGGCGAGAAAGGAATGGATGATAAGTTTAGTCGAAATTGGAGTAAAACGGAAAATAGGGCGGTTTTGAGAGGTGCCTACCATTATTTTAGACCCAATGAGAACTCGGTAAAGCAAGCGAAGAATTTTATTCGGAAGGTTAAACTACAGTCTGGCGATCTTCCACCGGTTTTGGATATTGAGGAGCATCCGAAACAACAATCTATGGATAGCTTGAAAGTTGGGCTAAAACGTTGGCTTGAAGAAGTCGAAGCCCACTACAAAGTGAAACCAATTCTTTACTCCGGAGATAAGTTTTATAGTGATTTTTTGGAAAAGGAATTTGCAGCTTATACGTTGTGGATTGCAAACTACAACTTTTGGGTTGAGAACCCCAAAGAGCATTGGACTTTCTGGCAATTTTCTGAAAAAGGTACTGTTAGAGGGATTCAAGGCAATGTGGATTTAAATATATACAATGGTAAAATTGAGGAATTGGAGAAGCTGCTTATTCCTTTTAAATAGTAAAATATATGCGTAGAGTTTTTATCACATTATGTGGAGTCTGTATTGCACTGTTCAATGGTCAAATGAAATTGCGTGCAGAATCGAAGATTCATCGGGTCGAGATGGCGCAACCCACTTCAGATTTGCCACGATTAACATTGAAAGAATTTAAAAAATTGCGTCGTGAAACAGCTATTCAAGTTCTTGATACGCGACCTGGAGATATATTCCTACAAGGATTTGTACCTAAATCAATAAATATGGGCTTTAAAGGCCCTTTTGATCACTTTTTGGCGCAAGTGTTTCCCAATAAAGCCCAAAAGCTTTTATTGATTACAGACATAGATAGTCAAGATACGGTTTATCATCATTTATTAAAGTTGGGGTATAACCATGTTATTGGGGTTTTGGAAGGCGGCATTGAAACTTGGAAAGCTAGCGAAGATGTAGTCTCGTTGAGTAATATCAGTGCAGGAGAATTCAGGAAAAGATCAGATCAAGGTCATATTGTGGATGTAAGAACAGATAAAGAATTTGGTAATGGACATATTGACAATGCAATGAATATTCCATTAACAGATTTCGTTAATTTTGGTTCTACACTTAAAAAAGACAATCAACAGCTGTATGTACACTGTCAATCAGGTTATAGGAGTGCAGTGGCTGTATCTATTTTGAGTGCTAAAGGATTTAAACATATATGCAATATCCAAGGTGGGTATAAGGCATTGCAAGAAGAAGTAAAGGAGAATCAATAATGGCTACTTTTGACCAGATTATTCAATCAAATTCGCTGGTTTTGGTGGATTTTTTTGCGACGTGGTGCGGTCCCTGCCAGACTATGGCGCCGGTTTTACAGGATGTAAAGGAATTTTATCAAGAAGATTTGTCTATCATTAAGATTGACGTGGATAAGAATCCAAAAATTGCTTCGATTTATAAGGTAAGTGGCGTGCCTACTTTCGTGTTGTTCAAAAATGGCCAGCAGGTATGGCGACAAAGCGGCATGATTCCCAAGATGGAATTACATAAATTGATCGATCAAGTAAAGTAAAAAATCAAGTAAAGTAAAAAATAAGGCGTTCAATCAAATTGAACGCCTTATTTTTTAATGATACTCTGGTGTTTTAATAGGTAGTGTTATATCGCACTAAAATATTAAAATTCATCGTCATCATCGAAGTCATCCAATCCTCCAATCGAGTCGATTTCAGGTAAATCGAAATCATCATCGAAATCATCATCATCGTCATCAGGACCGTTGAAAGATGCGAATTTTACTTCTTCAAGATCTTCGTTAGCTAAAGTTGCCGTGTTCATAAAATAATACTTTATTGTTTCTTATTCAATGTTGTAAAATTAGAGAAGAAAACTATTTTTTAAAACTTTTTTTTAAAAAAATAGTAAGCTTTATTTTTCTGTTAATCAGTATGTTGAATTGTATTTTGAAAATAAAAATTTATTTTATTTTATTTATTCATTTGTTTCGCCAATCGCATTGTCCTCGGTAACGATGTCTTTCAATTGTGGGAGATCTCTCACACCATTGATTCCGAAGTGATCCATGAACTGCTGGCTTGTTGCATAAAGTAATGGTTTTCCGATACTATCTGCTTTTCCCGCAATTTTGATCAACTTCTTTTCCAGTAACCGTTGAATAGAGTAATCGCAGCTGACACCTCTAATCTGCTCCACTTCTAATTTTGTTATCGGTTGTCTGTAGGCAATGATTGCGAGGGTTTCTAGCGCTGATTGACTTAGTTTTCGCTTGTTATTGTGATTTTGGAGCTGTTGTATCGATTCATGGTAAACAGCCTTTGTCAAAAACTGATAAGCGTTGTTGATATAGCGTAATTCGAGTACATAGTCTTCGTCCTGGTACTTCGTTTCAATTTTTTTAATCAAGTCACGTAGCTCTTCCCTGGATACTTCGATGGCCAAGGATTCCTGCAAAATCTGTTTGATATCCGCAAGATCTATTCCTTCCGCAGAAGCAAATATAATTGCTTCAATATTTCTTATGACGTCTTTCAATGTATCGTATTAATAGTTAATGACCTGTTCGACCATATGGGCTGGTAGCTCGCGGAACTCATACTTTTGTGTTCGCAGTTGTGGGTTGAATCCAGCTTCCAAAATAGCTTCCTGTATAGATTTTGATGTAAACCGATGTGGTGCACCCGCTGCCGAAACGACATTTTCTTCAATCATAATTGAGCCGAAGTCGTTCGCTCCAGCGTGCAGGCATAATTGCGCTGTGCGCTTTCCGACGGTAAGCCAGGAAGCTTGTATATTTTTAATATTAGGAAGCATGATGCGGCTTAAGGCAATCATGCGAATATATTCTTCGCTCGTTACATTATTGGTAATACCGCGCAGTCTTTTCAATAAGGTACCATCATCTTGGAAAGGCCAAGGGATAAACGCAATAAATCCATGGGATTCCTGAGGTTTTTCATCCTGTACTTCGCGAATCCATACCAAATGTTCAAAACGTTCTTCTATTGTTTCGATATGACCAAACATCATGGTAGCAGAAGTTGGTAAATTAATTTTATGGGCTGCCCGCATAACATCTAGCCATTCTTTACCACCGCATTTTCCTTTTGATATAAGACGTCTTACCCGATCATTGAGAATTTCAGCTCCCGCTCCAGGTAGCGAGTCTAGTCCTGCTTCTTTCAATTGCGTCAAAACTTCAATATGGCTCATGTTCTCCAACTTGGAAATATGTGCGATTTCAGGAGGACCGAGAGAATGTAATTTTAGCGTAGGGTAAAGTTCTTTTAATTGCTTATAAAGGTTTTTATAAAACTCAATGCCTAAATCCGGATGATGGCCACCTTGCAGTAGCAGTTGATCGCCACCGTACTTAAAAGTTTCCTCTATTTTTTGTTTGTAGCTTTCGATATCGGTAATGTAACTATCTTCATGACCGGGGCGACGGAAAAAATTGCAAAATTTGCAATTTGCAATACACACATTCGTGGTATTGACATTTCTGTCGATTTGCCAGGTTACTTTACCATGTGGCACTTGTATCTTACGCAATTCATTGGCTACGAAAGTCAAATCAGCTGTAGGTGCGTTTTGATATAAAAAAACACCCTCTTCCTTGGATAGGAACTCAAATCGGAGCGCCCGTTCTAATAAATTACTTACATTCATCAACAACAAATATAAGGAGCTTTTAGTTTATTTGGACCTATTTGTGGAATATTTGACAATGTGCATTGAATTTTAGGAAAGGTTCCGGAGATAGAAAACAAAAGGATGTACTTGTGTAACAATAGTATTGTATTTTAGCTTAGTGTATTAAATACAATAACTTGATTTATAGCGTTTTGTGAATTAATTAAGATTTTTCCTTTTTTTTTACATTTATTATTCTTTACATTTATTTAACAGATTTTAACATTTCTGGTAAAATAACCAAATTAGAAAAAAAATGAATAACCAAGGGTACTGAACCCGGCAAAGATATCGCATCGTTGTCGTCAGACCTAAAAAAATGACCAAAAACTTAAATAAACCAATATCAACTAAAACAACTAAAGAATAAACATAAATTTTTTAAACCACCTATTTAGTAAAATTATGATGAAAAAAACGGACAAAAATTGCTGTTTTGATCTCATATTGGGCCAAAAGTTCAATAAGAGGTTTCTGCTTATGAGTTCTCTTCTCATCGGGGGAGGAATGACCACTCATGCATTTGCCAGCGGATTAACTAGCTATGGCAGAGTTGAAGTCGTTTCATTAATGAAAACCAAGAGCGTACAACAGACGCCTATCAAGGGAGTCGTAAAGGACGCAGCTACAGGTCAGGGTATTACTGGAGTTTCTGTCAAAGTCAAGGGGAGTAGCAACGGGACTTCGACAGATGAAAATGGTGCATTTACCGTCCAGGGAAAAGTCGGTGATGTGCTTATTGTCAGCTACATTGGTTACAAAAGCACCGAGGTAACTGTTTCTTCAAAAGCTGATCTTTCGATTTCACTAAGCGGTTCAGAAGATGCCTTGGAAGAAGTCGTTGTGACGGGCTATTCAGCGCAACGCAAGAAAGATTTGACTGGAGCAGTTGCTGTTGTTAACGTAAAAGAACTGAAAACTACACCGGCGGCAAGTGCTGTTGAAGCATTGCAGGGGCGTGCAACAGGGGTTCAGATCGTAGTTGATGGAGCTCCCGGATCTACACCACAGATTAAAATCCGTGGTTATAGTACGATCAACAATAACGAACCACTTTACATCATCGATGGGGTGCCTTACGAAGGAAAATTAAGCTGGTTGAATCAAAATGATATTGAGACGATGCAGGTATTGAAAGATGCATCGGCAGCTTCAATTTACGGTTCACGTGCCAACAACGGTGTGGTCATCATTACCACAAAAATCGGTAAAAGTGGAAAACCTCAATTCAACCTTGACTCTTATTATGGTGTTCAGGTTCCAAACAGTGGACGTTTTCCAAAAATGTTAACTCCGCAACAAACATTGGATATTGAAAACAGATTGGATGGCACAAACAATGTGATGCCTGACTACCTTATTGCTGGCCCTAAAGTCGGTGGGAAGGATGTGATTACTGCGGCAGATGTAGATATGTCAAAATATAAGTACGATGCAAGTAGTCGAAGCGACTTTTATCAAATTACCAAAGCAAATAAGGCGGGAACCAATTGGTTTGATGCATTGTCTCAAAATGCACCTACCCAGTCGCATCAACTTAGTGTCTTAGGCGGTGGTGAAGATGCTTCTTATGCGATTTCGGGTGGTTATTTGAAACAAAAAGGAACGATCATCAATACCGGTTTTGAAAAATATAATATTCGTTCAAACACACGCTTTTCTGCCTTTAATAATAAACTACGTTTTGGCGAAAATATGCAGTACAGTTTTACGGAGGGATTTGGTATGGGGGTAAACACCAACACTGCCGGAGATTATATCGGTGAGGGCAGTGCTTTGGGTTTTGCGTATCGTATTCATAATATCATTCCTGTATATGATGAGGGTGGAAATTTTGCAGGATCTGTTGGGGGACAGTATGGTAACGGAGAAAACCCTGTCGCTATTGCCTATCGTGCCAAGGATAATAAAAATAAGAGCAATATGTTTTTCGGGAATGTCTTTGGAGAATTTGATATTGTCTCAGGATTAACCTTCCGTAGCAGTTTTGGTATGAAATATGAAAACTATAATGGTGTTTCTTATACCTATCCAAACCCTGAGTTTACAGAAGGAAGTTTTAACAATGGAATTAATGAATTTTTTGGACTGAATAAAGAATGGACTTGGACAAATACTTTAAATTATAAAAAAACATTTAATGAGGCGCATACGTTAAGCATTCTTGCCGGTACGGAAGCTATTCAGAATAGAAATAGGCAGATAAGAGGAAAAGGAAATGGCTTTTTCACGATGTCATCGCTTGATTACCTTTACCTAGATGCTGCTTCAACGGGTCGCGTTAGTGAAGGCAGTGGTTCTGTGGGGTCCTTATTTTCGGTGTTTGGAAAGGTCGATTATTCTTACAAAGATCGTTATATCTTAAGTGCAACAGTGCGTCGTGATGGTTCTTCGAATTTTGGACCGAACAATAAATACGGAACGTTCCCTGGTGCGAGTGCTGCTTGGCGTTTGTCGGAAGAAGAATTCATGAAAGGTATTTCATGGCTTTCGGATCTGAAAATCAGAGCGGGTTATGGGGTAACGGGTAACCAACGTATTCCAGCCAACCAATACCTGAATCGCTATCAGGTCGCTATTAATTCGTCGTCATATCCTATTGACGGAAGCTTGACTTCTGGTATGTGGCACAATGCCTACAGTAATCCCGATGTAAAATGGGAACAAGTATCTGCATTAAACCTCGGGGTGGATTTTACGTTAGCGCAAGGTGATTTTGATGGATCTTTCGATTGGTACAATAAAAAGACGAAAGACATGCTGTACCTATTACCTTTACCTGCTGTTGCTGCGGGGCGTGCCGGATCACCTTATGTAAATATCGGTGATATGCAAAATAAAGGTATTGAGTTTTCATTAAATTATCATTACGGTAGACGTCAAGAAAGTGCATTTAAATTGGATCTATCCGCTACTATTTCACGTAACGTGAATAAGATTGTTTCTTTGGCACCATCAGTAACCCAACAAGTGTATGGTAGTTTTAGAAGCATGGAAACCTCCATCTTAAAACCAGGAGAACCCCTTGGCGCTTTCTACGGCTATAAAGTAATTGGTATTTATTCGGAAGCGGATATGAACAATGCGAGTGTCGCTAAATATGAGGATGGAAAGTCTAGAGCTGGTGGGCTTAAATTTGAGGATGTCAATGGCGATGGAAAAATTGATGCAAGTGACCGTACCGTTATCGGGAGCCCACATCCTGATTTTGTGTATTCATTCAATATCAATGCAGCTTATAAAAACTTTGATTTTATGGCTTATTTCTATGGCTCAAAGGGTAATCAAAACTATGAAGCAACAAGGTACTTTACAGATTTTGGTGTGTTTAGAGGTCAAAAAAGTACACGCGTACTGGATGAATGGAGTCCAACAAATAGCGGCAGCATGATACCTTCACAAGTGAGGAATGCTTCACCATACGAGTATGCTTCTTCGAGCTATTATGTACAGGACGCAAGTTTCTTAAAACTGAAAAATCTCCAAGTTGGCTATAACTTCGATACCAATAAGGTTTTTGGTAATAATACAGGTATCAAGAAACTTCGCGCCTATGTGGGGGTAACAAATCTGTTTACGATTACTAAATATGAGGGGCTTGATCCAGAAGTTACGGCTACTCCGTCGACTTACCCAGCCTTGGGTGTAGACTTTGGTGTGTATCCACAAGCTCGTCAATACATGCTTGGAGTTAGTCTAGGATTTTAAGGGTTTAGTGATTTAAGTTAAAATTTGATTGAAATGAAAAAAAGAAATATAATTACAGTTTTAGGTATATCATTGACTTTATTAGCCTCTTGTGGAAAATCTTTTTTGGAGCGTGATCCGCAAGCTGAATTACCTGAGTCTCAGATTGTAAATTCAAAAGGTATAGAGGCCTCTCTTATCGGGGCGTATGGTATATTAAACGGCAATGTCAATGGTACCTGGGGGAATTACTCTTCGGCGCCTAGCCAATGGTTGTTTGGTGAAGTTGCTGGAGATAATGCACATAAAGGATCTGAGGCAACCGATCAACCGAACATGAATATGATCGAATTTCATACGCCAAATAGTTCTAATGATAACTTGAGCCAGATGTGGGAAGTTTATTATGAAGGCGTACTAAGGGCTAATAATACGCTGCGCATTTTGAAAGCTGACCAGGCAGGCGGAAAAACCGTTACTGCCGCACGCGCGAAGGAAATAGAGGGTGAAGCAAGAGTTTTGCGGGCGCACTATTATTTTTATTTATGGCGTGTTTTCAAAAACCTAGCGTATGTTGATGAGAATACAACGGATGATGAGGCTAAAACGAAACCGAATAAGGATGATATACTTCCGAAGATTATTGACGATTTGAAAGCCGGAATAGCTAATTTGCCAGCAACAAAAATCAATAGCCAGGCCGGACGTATGGATCAGAATATCGCTAAGGCATATTTGGGTAAAGTTTATCTCTACCAGAAAAAATATGCGGATGCACTAGTTTTGTTCAAGGAAGTTATTGGAGCAAAGGATCTTCGTACGATGCCGTACCAAAATAACTTTGACGTACTTACAAAAGACGGCCCAGAGGCATTACTGGTATCTAAACATGTGATTAATCCAGATGGATCTGGTGACAATGCCAATGTTGGTGATATGTTGTCTGGATTAAACGGAAGTAATCCTGTAGGTTGCTGTGGTTTCTATCAGCCGACCATTGATTTGGTCAATGCATACAAAGTGGATGCAAATGGATTACCATTGTTGGATGGTTCTTATCGAAATAATCCATATAAATCAGATTTCGGTTTGTCTGATGATGCAAAGAAAACATACAAACTTGATGTGACGCTTCGTTTTGACCCACGTTTAGATTATACGGTTGGCCGTAGAGGTGTAAACTTCTATGATTATGGTGTCATGCCAGGTGATGCATGGATTCGTGAGGTGAGTTCGGGAGGACCATTTGTTGGTATAAAGACAATGATTCCGAAGAGTTTGCATGCGACACATACAGCGTCAGGAGCGGCATATATTACTGACCTAGATGTTAATATTATTCGTTTAGCTGATGTTGTTTTAATGGCAGCTGAATGTCAAGTTGAATTAGGCGATTTAGGTGCAGCGATGAATCTGGTCAATGCAGTTCGTGAGCGTGCCGCAAAATTACCTCCAAAAACGACTGGCGATAATGTAGCAGCGGCAGTATATGTTGTTAAACCCTACACTTCTTTCCCGGACCAAAATTATGCGCGCAAAGCTGTTCGTTTTGAACGTCGTTTAGAATTAGCGATGGAAGGACATCGTTTCTATGACCTCGTGCGTTGGGGTGAGGCGAAAACTGTATTGGAAAGTTACGCAACGTTTGAAGGTGGTTTTATGGCCCGCTATAAAGGCTTAAATTATAAACCACAAAATGATTACTTCCCAATTCCACAATCGCAGATTGACAGAAGTGGTGGAGCACTGACACAAAATACGGGATATTAATTTTTGATAGTTTTAAAAAGGAAAGGGAGAGACATTGTCTCTCCCTTTCCTTTTTAAGGATTTGTATCTGATTAAAGGATTTGTATCTGAATTTTGGCAATAGACGAAAGGGAGTTCTTGCAGTTTTTTGTATGTTTGAACTGATGAAAAAAAAATTAAGTGCATTGTTGCTGCTTTGGTTTGTGCTGGCGGCTACTTTTGTAGCGAAGGCTCAGAGCTTTGAGGATGTTTATCAGCTATTTCAAGAATCTAAAATATTAAATGATCATTTTGTTGGTTTTTCTTTGTATGACCTAAATGCCAATAAATATGTCATGGACATAAACGGCAATAAGCATTTTACACCGGCTTCCAATACAAAAATGTATACCACCTATGCTGCTCTAGCACTGTTGGGGGATTCAATACCTGGTTTGGAGTATGTGGAACGCGGAGACTCGCTGCTTATCTGGGGGACGGGTGATCCGACGTTTCTGCATAATCGGTTAGATACCCGGGTGGTGTATAACTTTTTGAAAAATACGAATAAACGCATTTTTGTTGTACCAGGGACAATGAAGAATAAGTTCTTTGCACATGGTTGGGCTATGGAAGATTTTGAAGCTTACTATCAGCCTGAAATATGTACATTTCCTATTTATGGAAATGTGGTCACTTTTCGGCAAAAAGGTTATAATTATCTATCGACTTCGCCAGCGAGTTTTCAAAATTCACTGGATTTTTTGCCTGAACCTAAGGTAGGTGATTTTGAACTTTCCCGTTCATTTCGTGCCAATTCCTTTTGGATGTCCAAACGCCCCGTTCCAAGCGGTTATGTCAATGAAGTTCCCTTTATCTATTCCGACAGCTTATTTATTAAATTATTGTCGGATAGTCTCGGTAAATCTGTGACCTTATTGTCTTACCAAAAACCAAATAATACCAAGATACTCTATTCAGGTAGCACCAAAAATTTAATCCGTGAAATGATGCTACCCAGTGATAATTTTATTGCTGAACAGTTTTTAATGATGTGTTCGTGGAAACAATTCGGTCAATTTGATACTTACTTGGTGCGGGACTGGATGAAGAATAACGTTTATAAATACTTTTCAGCTGAGGTTGCCATTTTTGATGGTTCGGGCCTTTCGTCCTACAATAAGGTCACTCCACAGAATAATGTGGATCTGTTGGTCCTCTTGAAAAATAAATTGCCGGATGAGAAGGAACGATTTCGTCTTTTCCCTGCTGGAGGTGTCGACGGTACCCTAAAACGTACCTATAGCAAAGATCTCGGCGAACCGTTTGTTTTTGCTAAAACGGGAACGATTACATCTGTCTATAATCAAAGTGGTTATCTGATCACGCGGACAGGACGACGCTTGGCATTCTCTTTTATGAATAATAATTATATAGATGATCGAGCAAGTACAATTCGTAAAGAAATGGCTAAAATAATTACTTATATTCGTCAAACTTATTAAGCCAATTTAAATGGAAGCAATCGTAAAAAACAATAAAAAATTGATTCGTTCTTGGGCAATGTTCGATTGGGCCAATTCTGCTTACAACCTTGTTATTACTTCCACGATATTCCCCGTTTATTATACAGCAATTACGACCACAAAAGAGCATGGTGATGTTGTTAATTTCTTTGGAATAGAGGTGGTCAATACCGCTCTTTCCAATTTTTCTCTGGCCTTCGCCTATCTGTTGATGTCTTTTTCCTTGCCCTTTATTTCTTCATACGCTGATGCGAAAGGAAAAAAGAAGCAGATTATGAAATTCTTTACCTATATGGGAGCGATAGCATGTATGTGCTTGTTTTTTTTCAAGCTGGATACTTTGGAAATAGGTATCATATGTTTCGTTCTTGCTGCGATGGGTTATATTGGCGGTGTTTTGTTTAATAATTCTTATTTACCGCTTTTAGCTACTGTTGATCAGCAGGATAAGGTGAGTGCGCAAGGTTTTGCTTATGGTTATATTGGCTGTGTCACTTTACAGATTCTTTGTTTTATCGTGGTGCTTAAGCCTGAATGGTTTGGTATTACAGATGCTTCACTGCCGGCTCGTATTTCGTTTCTAATGGTCGGATTATGGTGGCTTGGGTTTTCAATGATTCCTTTTAAATACCTGCCTAAAATCGATGCGACCGAGAACAACACCGGTAAAAGTTTTGTACAGAATGTACGAGATGAATTCGGCCATGTGATTCAAAAGATCAAAGGTATTCCTGAAATAAAGCAGTTTTTGCCCGCTTTTTTCTTTTATGCAATTGGTGTTCAGACCTTGATGATTGTAGCCTCTTCTTTTGGGGAGAAAATTTTGCATTTAGGCGCGGAAAGGTTGATTGCGACAATTCTTCTCATTCAGCTCGTAGCTATCTTAGGTGCATTTTTAATGTCCTATTTATCTACGCTTTTTGGGAATATTAAGGTGTTGATCGTTGTGGTGATGATCTGGATCGGCATCTGTATTTCGGCCTTTTATTTATCTACTCCACTTCAGTTTTATATTATTGCTGCATTGGTCGGTTTAGTTATGGGCGGGATTCAGTCCTTATCGCGTTCAACCTATTCTAAATTAATTCCAACGGATATTAAAGATACGACTGCTTTCTTTTCTTTTTATGACGTTACTGAAAAGGTCGCGATTGTCATTGGATTATTCTCATTCGGGTTTATAGAACAGGTAACACATAATATTCGGTACTCTGCATTGGTTCTTTCTTTATTTTTTGTAATTGGATTGTTACTTTTGGTGCGGATATTAGTATCCAATAAATCTTAATTTTATTGATTAAATTAAATATGAAAGTAGAACTTTTTGTTCCTTGTTTTATAGATCAGCTTTATCCTGAGACCGCATTTAATACAGTTCGTTTATTAGAAAAAGTCGGTTGCGAGGTCGTCTACAATCCTGAGCAGACATGCTGTGGCCAACCTGCATATAATGCCGGATTTTGGGATGATGCAAAACAGGTTGGACGGAAGTTTTTAGGTGATTTCTCGGGTGACCATGTGATTATTTCTCCTTCGGCCTCTTGTACTGGTATGGTTAGGCATGGTTATAATGATTTATTCGCAAATTCGGCGGATTCTCATCAATGTCATAAAATACAGCAACAGGTTGTGGAAATCTCTGATTTTTTAGTAAACGTGCTAAAAAAGGAGTATTTTGGAGCTGAATTGGAGGGTGTTGCGGTATACCACGATTCTTGTTCGGCTTTGCGAGAGTGCAAGATTAAAGATGAACCACGGAAATTATTGAGTAAAGTCTTAGGACTGGAAATGGTGGAAGTGAAAGATAGTGAAACATGCTGTGGATTTGGTGGAAGCTTTGCCGTTAAATTCGAAGGAATATCCGCAGCCATGGCCGAACAGAAAGTGCGTAATGCACTTGATCTGAATGCGGATTACATTATTTCCACTGATTCATCTTGTTTGCTACAGCTGCAATCTTATATAGATAAACATAAATTACCCATTCAGACGATGCACCTCGTTGATGTGTTGACCACTGGCTGGGGAAATATTTAAATAACACATTAAATCTAAACACATGAATTCAAGAAGAGATTTTCTTAAAAACCTTGCGCTAGCATCTGCTGGTATAGCATTAGCTCCTTCATTGGAGAGTTTTGCGGCAGCAAAGAAAGATTGGTTTGACATTTCCTTGGCTGAATGGTCATTGCATAAATCCTTGTTCAAGGGAGATTTGAACAATTTGGATTTTCCGGTATTAGCTGCCAAAAAATATGGCATCTACGGGGTGGAATATGTAAATCAGTTTTTTAAGGATAAGGCTAATGATAATAACTACCTTACTGAGCTAAATATGCGTGCAAAAGATAATGGTGTACGTAATGTACTCATTATGATTGATGGTGAGGGAAATCTAGGTGATGAAGATGAAACAAAGAGAAAACAAGCCGTGCAAAACCATTATAAGTGGATTTCTGCAGCTAATTTCTTAGGTTGTCATGCAATCCGTGTCAATGCGGCTGGAAAAGGGACTCCTGAGGAAGTGAGTAAACGTGTTGTTGAAAGTTTAACAACGCTATCTGATATTGGTAAAAAAGCGGGGATTAGCATTATTGTAGAAAACCATGGTGGTATCTCTTCACATGGTGACTGGTTGGCCAATACATTAAAAGCGGTGGGTAGTAAATATTGTGGAAGTTTACCTGATCTTGGTAATTTCTATGAGTATGATCGTTATCAAGGTGTGACGGATCTAATGCCTTATGCGCATGGTGTGAGTGCCAAAACACATGATTTTGATGCCAATGGAAATGAAACGCAAATTGACTATGAGCGTATGTTGAAGATTGTTAAAAAAGCAAAATTCAAAGGTTATGTGGGGATTGAATATGAGGGAAGTAAGTTGAGTGAGGAAGAAGGAATTTTTGCTACTAAAAAATTACTGGAACGTTTGCGCCCTTTGATCTAATATTTAACTAGTCGAGTTCTTTTCTGTCAATGGAAAGAACTCGACTAGTTAATAGGTTTTAATTGAAGTGTTGCTTGGATGCAGCAACGAAAAAAACTGCCGTCCATTCGTTAGAAACCTATTAAGATCTTCACTATCTTGCTTGAGTATATGAAGAGGGGTGAACAACCTCTTTCTTTAGTGTAGAGGATCATCGGATTTTTCCGTTTACCGATGGTATATTTTATAAATGGAAATCGCACTACCTTATTTTGAAAAATAACGACTAAAAAAAACATGAATTTTGAAAAAAATGCTGTTCTTGAAACCCATTTGCAAAAAGTAGGGGCGGAACATGTATTGGTACAAGGGCATCCAGCCGGCTTGTTCGTATTATTCTTTACAGAGATGTGGGAGCGTTTCAGCTATTATGGTATGCGAGCGCTTTTGGTGAATTTTCTGGTCTCTACCATTGCACAGCATGGCTGGGGCTGGACCAACTCCGAGGCCATGAAACTTTATGGTTTGTACACCGGGATGGTCTTTTTAACGCCATTGTTCGGCGGGATTATAGCTGACCGTCTAACAGGATATAAAAAATCCATTATGGTGGGAGCTATAATTATGACGCTGGGGCATATCGCTATGGCTTTAGAGGGATTTAATAAAAGCTTTTTTTTGGCGGGTTTGGTGCTGATTGTTCTGGGAAATGGTTTGTTCAAACCCAATATCTCTTCGATGGTAGGGAAATTATATCCTGATAAAGGCGGTAAAAAGGATGCCGGTTATACCATCTTTTATATGGGTATCAACGGGGGGGCATTTTTAGGTATGATGTTATGCGGTTATATTGGAGAGAAGATCGGCTGGCATTATGGTTTTGGTCTTGCCGGAGTATTTATGTTTTTGGGGATGTTGCAGTTTTATTTTGCGCAACCCATCTTCGGAAAAATTGGAAATACACCCGAGAAACAAGAAGAGCTAACCGATATTGCAGCAGGGCAAGAAGAAAATCCAAAACATATTGTTCGTGATCGTTTACTGGTCATTGCCATTTTTATGTTGTCAAGTATCGTTTTTCATTTAGCTTTTGAACAAGCGGGTGGCTCGATGACGATCTTTGCAAAAAATTATACACAGCGGGTATTGAGTGGTGACGTGGCTGTTTTATTTAAATGGTTGGATGCCGCATTGACGGTTTTGCCGATTGTGGTAATTACTGGAGTACTGTTTGTTTTAGCGAAGAAAATCATACGTAAATACCCTATGATTATACTTTTTTCGAGTATTTCTTTTGTGATCATCTGGTCTTTGTGTCTTTGGAAAGTTTATCGTGAATATTATGGTATGAATTCGGAAGTTACTGTATCCTGGTTTCCGATGTTAAATTCTTTCTTTATCATTACGCTGGCTACATCATTTAGTAAGATATGGGAGAAAGTATGGAATCCTTCTGGTCCAATTAAGTTTGCAATGGGACTGACATTGGTTGGAGTTGGTTTTGCAGCCCTATCTATTGGAAGCTCCGAGATTCCTACCGGTGCAAAGACGGCCTCTGTTAGTATGATCTGGTTGGTATTGGCGTACTTTTTTCATACAGTGGGCGAATTATGTATTGGTCCGGTCGGACTTTCTTATGTAAGTAAACTGTCGCCAAAAAAATTCCTGGGGTTATTGTTTGGTTTTTGGTTTTGTGCCAATGCCATCGCTAATTTTATAGGGGGCTTTATTGGGTCGTATATTGATAAGATTACTGAATCACATTCGATGTCTTACTTCTTTGCTGTATTTACAGTGATTCCTATGGTGGCTGCTGTATTTCTTATTCTGGGTAACAAAAAAATAAAAAAGATGATGCATGGAATTGATTAATTCATAGAAAAATAGTGTATCTTCAAGCGATTTTTATCAAAATAAAAACAAAACCTGAGTTATAAAACAATTATTGAAATTATATGAATCAAGAAAAAGATCAAGTTCTTGTAGCACATCTTGCTAAGCAGGGGATCGATGACAAGATGGTAAATGGGCATCCTGCCGGATTATTTGTGCTATTCTTTACAGAGATGTGGGAGCGGTTTAGTTACTACGGTATGCGGGCATTATTGACCTTATTTTTAATAAGTTCCATTGCTGATGGAGGATGGGAATGGAGTAATGAACGGGCCATGAAACTTTACGGTTTGTATACTGGTTTCGTCTATTTGACACCATTGATCGGTGGAATGATAGCGGATAAGCTAACTGGTTTTAAAAAGGCGATTTTGATCGGTGCTCTGGTCATGACCTTGGGACATTTGTCTATGGCATTTGAGGGCGTAAATTCAAATTTCTTTTATCTCGGTCTTGTCTTGATGATTTTAGGAAACGGGATGTTTAAACCTAATATTTCTTCCATGGTAGGAAATCTCTACCCAGATCAAAGTCCTAAAAAGGATGCTGGTTATACCATATTTTATATGGGAATCAATGCTGGATCATTTTTAGGAATGCTATTATGTGGTTACATTGGTGAAAAGATCGGTTGGCATTATGGATTTGGACTTGCTGGAGTGTTTATGTTCTTTGGCATGTTGCAATTCTATTTTGGACAAAAAATATTCGGAATCATTGGAGATTCACCTAAAGCACTTCAGGCTTACCACGAAAAAAAGATCAAGAATCACGAAGAAGAGGAAGAAGTCATTCCAGCACATGTTGTCCGAGATAGATTGATCGTCGTCACCATATTCATGTTGGCTAGTGTGGTTTTTTTTCTGTCTTTTGAACAGGCAGGAGGCTCGATGTCAATCTTTGCAAAGGACTATACACAAAGGGTTCTGTCTGGAAGTTCGGCGGTGACATTTAAATGGATTGATACTATTTTGACCATTGTGCCCATTGTTATTGTAACGATTGTTTTAACAGCATTGGCTAGAAAGATCTATAAACAATATCCATTGACAATTTTATTTACTGGTGTCTCATTCGGAATAATTTGGTGTTTGGGCTTATGGAAAGTATTTCGAGAAATTGGTATAACCGGTTCAGAAGTTGGGGCCTCATGGTTTCAGATATTGAATGCATTTTTTATTATTTCACTTGCATCGTCATTTAGTAAATTCTGGGAGAAAATATGGAATCCTTCTGGACCTGTTAAGTTTGCGCTAGGTTTAATATTAGTAGGTATAGGATTTGCAGCATTGGCTTATGGGGCGAGCGAGGTTCCGCAAGGGGCGAAAACAGCGTCTGTGAGTATGATTTGGCTTGTAATCGCTTATTTTTTCCACTCAGCAGGGGAGCTTTGTCTTTCACCTGTTGGCTTGTCTTACGTCAGTAAACTTTCTCCAAAGAAATTTTTGGGACTTCTTTTCGGTTGCTGGTTCTGTGCTTCGGCGATTGCTAACTTTATCGGCGGATTTTTAGGCTCCTATATTGATAGAATTACAGAAGAACACTCAATGTCTTATTTCTTTATGATATTTGCCATAGTTCCTGGGGTTACCGCACTGCTATTGATTGTATTTAACCCAATATTGAAAAAAATGATGCATGGTATCAATTAATAAAATTTGATATTTTCATAAGAAAGAAGGGCTGATCATATGGTCAGCCCTTCTTTCTTATGTTTTATTTGGGGTTGTAATGCCAAAGTGTATTCATGCCTTATTCTTCGACTTTTAAAAGCAGCTTATCTATACGGTGTCCATCCATATCGAGCACTTCAAAAATTAGGTTTTTAAATCGGACACGTTCGCCCTCTTTGGGTACGTGATCTAATCTTAAGAACACTAGGCCTCCAACGGTAGTGACATTGTTGATCTCATCTTCGTCTTCTTCAGAAAGACCAATTTCAAATTCATCCAAAAGATCCTCGATCTGATATTGTCCGTCGACAACATAATCGCCGTTTTCCAATTGACGTATTTTTGGACGCGCACTTAGGTCGCTTTCTGTGATGTTGCCGACCAAATCGCCAACGATATCCCGTAATGTAATAATTCCCTGTGGGGAACCGTATTCATCAATGACAACCGCTTGATGTATACTGGATGTACGTAGGGTATTCATAATACTATAAGAGGAACTCAGTTCGTTTACAAATTTGATGGGTAACATGAGCGTTCTTAGATCAAATGGTTCGTTTTGGAGGCATTGTCGTAATAAGGACTTTACATGAACAACGCCTTTAATATTGTCCAAGCCGCCTTCACAGACGGGGTAGATGGAGTGATCGTTGTCCAGTATGATCTTTCTGTTTTCTTCAAAGGAATCTTCCAGATCCAAAAAAACAATGTTTTTACGGTGAGTCATCAGGTTGACCGCTTTTTTGTCTCCTAAACTCAATAGACGGTCGACGATATCGTGCTCAATACCTTCGATGACGCCACTGTCGACACCTTCATCTACTAGTGCCTTAATTTCTTCTTCTGTGACACTATTGCCGCTGCTCTTGATATTGAGTATTTTGACAATAAACTCTGTTGAAATACTCAATAACCATACAAATGGTCGTACGATTTTGCTGAGCAGGTTCATCGGGTAAGCGATCAGCATGGCATACTTCTCCGGAATAGCCATACCAATTCGTTTGGGAACCAGTTCACCAAGTACCAATGAAAAGTAGGTGATGATAAAGACGACAATGATTACAGCGAGCTGTTCGCTATAGGGGGCTATGATACTGGATTTATTAAAGATCTCGACGAGGTAAGATGAAATACTGCCGCCAGAAAAGAATCCTGTTAGGATGCCGATAAGCGTAATGCCTATTTGTACAGTGGAGAGAAAGCTGTTGGGCGATTCTTTTAGGTTTAGCGCTATTTTGGCTGCGGCATTGTTTTTATCACTTTCAGCCTGTAGCCTTGCCTTTCTACTGGATACGATGGATATCTCTGATGCCGATAGTATTCCGTTTAGAATAATCAGGACTAAAATAATAATTGCTTCGGTAAGCATAATGAGTTGAAAAAGTTGTTTGCTAGGGCTAATTTACGGAAAAGACCAGCTAAATAGTAGGATTATTATGATTATGTCAAACATTCATAAAAAAAGCCGTATATCTTTCAATACGGCTTTTAGGATAATAAGAATGTTTTTTCAATTACATTCCACTGTCATCCAACATAAAAGTATTTTTCTTGGTTTTCCATTTTCCTTTTGTGAAATCAGGAAATTCCAACGTTTTATTTCCTTTTGCAATAGACTCGGTAGATAATGGGAATACAGCACTCATGGTTACTGAATCATACACGTCAATTGGAGTCTGTACCTTTTGTTTTACAGCCTGAATGAATGCATTGAATACAAACCAGTCCATGCCACCATGACCAGAACCGTTCGCTACCTCTTCATATTTTTGCCAGATTGGGTGATCGTATTTCTTTACCCATTCGTCTGCAGAATCCCAAGTGTGTGGTTTGGATTTACCCTCGATATGAATACCTTTGGCAACATCCATCCAAATACCGTCTGTTCCTTGGACGCGGAAACCGATAGAGTAAGGTCTTGGCAAGTGTGTATCATGCGTTAATAACATGGTTTCTCCATTTGCACATTGTAACATCGTTTGTGTGATATCACCATTTTTGTAATTGATCTTACCGTTAGGGTGTCCAGGGGAAACTTTATTGACATAGGCTGCCAATCCACGGGCTTTACTTGAGTACGAAGTGATATGAGTGAATCTATTGCCCTTATTGATATCTGCAAATTGCATAATTGGACCTAAACCGTGTGTAGGGTATAGGTCACCATCTTGGTCGATATTGAACTGTGTACGCCATTGTGCCTCAGAAATCGCTTTCGGACCATATTCAACGCCATGGCCATAATACGCTTTTCCGTCATTGAATAATACCTCGCGTAAATCGTGTTGATAACCGCCTTCCAGGTGCAACAATTCACCAAATAGTCCTTGCCTGTGCATATTCAATACAGCAAGTACATCACGACGAAATGCAACATTTTCTAGGGTCATGTAAGGCTTTCCGGTTTCTTCGGATACTTTCACAATATCCCAGTGATCTTGTAGCGTTAGACCTGCAATAACCTCGCAACCTACGTATAGCCCAGCTTTCATTGCGTCAATAGCTTGGTTTTTGTGGAATTGCCAAGGTGTTGCGATAATGACAGCATCTAATTTTTCATTGCTTAACATCTTTTTGTAAGCATCAACTCCACCAGTATACTCTTTTGGAAGTTTAGTCCCTTTTGCATTGAATTGTTTACGGCATTGTGCTAGAGATTCTTCTTGGGTGTCACAGACAGCCACAATTTCTAGGTCATCTCTGTTTAGGGCAATTTGAACGTGATTACGTCCTCTAAGGCCTACGCCAATAAAACCGATTTTTATTTTTCCATTTGTTTGGGCAAATAATTCTGTACTTGAAAGGACACCGATTCCAGCTGTAGTGATGGCAGTCGATTTTATGAAATTTCTTCTATCCATTGTTTTGAGATATAAGGAGTTTGTATATTAGTTATTTATCTTACAATAAGAACCGACTATGTAACTGGCTCTTATCAACAAATATATTATTTCATTTGCTATAAATGAAAGTGCAAACGATTGTTTAAATTTATTAAATTTCATGCAATCGTTTGATTGAAATAAAAATTATCATTTATTAATTCAATTTGTGATATTGCAAGCACATTGATGATTTAAAAAAAAATAGTTTAATGTCTGATTTTAACCAATTAGTAGTAGAGAGCGCAGCAAAACAATTCACATTAGAAGGAGATATCATTTCAGTGCAACCGTTTGGTTCTGGTCATATCAATGATACTTATCGTGTAGTTACTACTGTAGATAGCGGTATCTCGCATTTATTACAACGTATTAATCACCATGTTTTTCCGAACGTGGATGGATTAATGCATAATATCGAGATTGTCACCAAGCACCTTAGTAAGAAAGTTAAAGTCGCTGAAGGAAAAAGAATCAGCGATCATGTATTGACAATTGTCCCTACTAAAGATGGGAAATTATATATAAAAGATAGTCAGGATAATTATTGGCGCATGTTTATCCTTATAGAGGATACGAAAAGCTATGATATTGTAGAGACTGAAGTACAAGCAGCTGAAGGTGGCCGTGCTTTTGGTTTGTTTCAAAAGCAGCTATCGGATTTAGATGCTTCATTGATCGTTGAGGTACTTCCTAACTTTCATAACATAGAGTTTAGACTTGAAAATCTTCGAAAGGCAATTGCTAAAGATGTCTGTCAACGCGTAGAGTCAGTAAAGGACAAATTGGATTTTATTTTTAGTCGCGAAGATCGAATGAAAACCATTCTTGAGCTTGGTAGTAAGGGTGAACTTCCGCTGCGTATTACACATAATGATACCAAGTTTAATAATGTGCTCTTAGATCGCCACGATAAGATGCAATGTGTGATCGATTTAGATACGGTCATGCCAGGCTATGTAGCATACGACTTTGGGGATGCTATTCGGACGATTATTAATCCCGTTGCCGAGGATGAGAAGGATGTTTCGAAAATTCTGCTAAATCTTGCTTTATATAAGGCCTATGCCGAAGGTTATTTGGAGGAAGCTAATGACTTCTTGACAACTTTGGAGAAAGAAACATTAGTGGACGGAGCCTTCTTGTTGCCCTATATGCAAGGCGTACGTTTCTTAACGGACTATTTGGAAGGAGATCATTACTACAAGACTAAATATGAGGACCATAATCTGGTGCGTACAAACACGCAACTGAAATTGGTTGAAGAGATGGAAAAGAATGAAGCATTTATGCGGAAGGTAGTTTTTGATTGCATTTAACAATTTTATACCTTTAATCATATTGAGAAGCTTCCATCGCGTAGATGAAGCTTCTTTTTGCTGTAAAAAAATATTCGAATGAAAAAACTAACCATTTTGCCTATCGCAGCGGAGCTGACCAATACACTTGACTATAATACCTTGTCGAAGCTCTTGAGCAATCTTGAATCGCATTCGCTGGAGTTTAATAATTGGAGTGAATCTTTCCCGTATAAACCTGAGGTACAATTTAGAATTGGCTATACCCAAGAGTATCTTGTATTGCAATATGATGTCGTCGAAGAACAACTTCGGGGTAATTATTCTGAAACAAATCAAAATGTATGGGAAGATAGTTGTGTGGAGTTCTTTATTTCATTTGATGGACGTAAGCATTATTATAACCTGGAATTTAATCTAATTGGAACAGGCTTGATCGGTTATGGGCCGGCCGAGAAGACTAGTAGAAACCGGTTAGATACTACAACGATAGAACAGGTGCGTACTTACTCTTTAATTGAGCGCAATGGTGCCGATAAACGATGGAGTATGATTGAAGTTATTCCACTTGCTGTATTTCAGTTTGACGATCTTGTAGATTTGAAAGGTAAATTGATACATGGGAATTTTTATAAATGTGGTGATCATCTCAAACAACCACATTTTATATCTTGGAATAAAATAGAAAACCCAACTCCTAACTTCCATCTCCCTGAGTTTTTTGGAGAAATGGTCTTTGGTTAGGAGTTGAGTAAAAAAGTTGATGCTTATTGGTAAACAGATTCTTTTTTGAATTTCTTTGCCAATAAAGCATATACTAAAACACGGTATTTATTTTTATTGGATTTGCCAATAGCGGTAATCACTTCCTCTAGTGCCTTGTCTAAATCGGGCCCATCTTTTAGGCCTAATTTTTTGATCAAAAAATTTTGTTTGACCCGGTTAAGTTCTTCGGGATCTGATGCAGCGACGGTTTCGGAGTCTGCATTGTAAATGGAAGGTCCTATTCCTTTTGTTACTTTCGCAATAAATGCTTCATCTAATGATAAGCCTAGCTTTTTTGATTCTGCAACATATGCAGCAATTTTTTCATCTAATTTGCTCATAATTATGTAAGTGATTTAATTGTAGTAAGTTAAGTTAGGTAAAAAAGTCGATAAACAAAATTATTCTTTGGGTTAGGATAAAGATTGTTACATTTGTACCCTTGATAAGTGCTGTTAACTGAAATGTGGAAAATTTCGACTAATTATTCTTCGTAATTGTTGTAAGTTACATTTTTATAAGTTATCTTTGCACCTCAATAATTGAATATACGTAATCATAATAATAATGAAAAAAGATTTGCATCCTTCAAATTACAGATTAGTTGTATTTAAAGATATGTCAAATGACTATGCTTTTATTACAAAATCTTGTGTTGATACAAAAGAGACTATTACATGGGAAGACGGAAATGAGTATCCAGTTGTAAAATTAGAGATTTCTCATACATCACACCCTTTCTATACAGGTAAAATGAAATTGGTTGATACTGCTGGTCGTATCGACAAATTCCGTAACCGTTACAACAAAAAATAATTGTAGCAGATCTGTATATTACAATATTAAGAACTCGATAAATATAATTTGTCGGGTTTTTTTTGTTATTTTTAATTTGTGAAAATCTTCTTTACAGATTGCTTTGATTCGATCCAATTGTTGGATAAGCTTAGCTCCCCATTAACTACTTTTGATAGAAAGAGTCTTTATCCATTTACTTTCCTGAAATCTTGTTTGGACCTTCGGGTTGGTATATTGACTTTACGGGAGAAATGGCAAAAATTAGCTTTAAAATTTGATGCCCACTTTGTTGCCACCCATGCGGATGAGGAGGGGCTTATTTGGTTGTCTGAGAACGTTATTCCGTCAGTAGCCTTATTGCAGCTTATACAGCGCTTGCGTGTGGGAGAAGTCCTTGTACAGGACGGATATGTTTTAGCTTATTGTTATACGCGTACGGGCTCTTGTCATGTACAAGAGACTGATATACCCGTGGATCTATTAAATGGGGTAGAAGATCTGTTTTTGCTCACAGGGGTTGAAATAACACATGATTTCAATCTTTTGGTACAAGGTATTCAGTCTTCCAGTATATCTGTGACCAATCAATTGTTGGGTACTAACCTTTATGTAGCTGATCGTGTTAGCGTGGAATGTGCTACGCTCAATACCCTAAAAGGTCCCATATATATCGATGAAGATGTTACAATTATGGAAGGGGCACATTTGCGTGGTCCGTTATACCTTGGTAAAGGATCTGTTGTAAAAATGGGCGCCACGATTTACGGTAATGTCTCGATCGGGAAGCAGAGTGTCATCGGAGGAGAGATTGGAAATTCGGTTATTGGTGATTTTTCTGCCAAAGGGCACCATGGTTATCTAGGTTGCTCGGTGATAGGGGATTGGTGTAACTTAGGGGCTGGCACCTCTAATTCCAATTTGAAGAATAACTTAAAGACTGTTTCAATTTACGATTATGCATTGGATGGTGTTCGGGATACAGGTCTGTTAAAATGCGGAGCCTTTATTGGAGACTATACTCGCCTTGGTATCAACTCGGCTTTAAATACAGGAACAGTAATTGGAATTGCAAGCATGCTAGCAGATACAAGTTTTTATGCTAAATTTGTACCGTCATTTGCTTGGGTGTTTGACGGAGGTGCTCAGACTTATGAATTTAATAAGTTTATGGGATATTTGGAGACGCTGTATGCATCAAAAGGGGAAGAGCTCACTGAGCAGATTAAAAATAAATTGAATCAACTTAACAAAAAATATAATTAAATCGTAAAATCATGCGTAAAAAAATCGTAGCTGGTAATTGGAAAATGAATTTAGACTATCAATCAGGATTGAGCTTGTTTTCTGAAATTATCAATATGGCCAAAGATGAAGTGATTGGAAACCAAGAACTGGTTGTTTGCAGTCCATTTATTCATTTGTCAAGTCTTGGACAACTGTCTAAAAATGTTGCGAATGTAAATATTGGTGCTCAGAATATTCACCAAGCGGAGTCTGGTGCCTATACAGGTGAGATTTCGGCGTCACAAGTGAAATCAGTAGGTGCTTCACATGTTATTTTAGGTCACTCTGAAAGACGTGCCTATTTTGGTGAAACTGATGCATTGTTGGCATCTAAAGTGGATATTGCATTAAAACATGATTTAACACCAATATTCTGTATTGGAGAAACAAGAGAAGAACGCGAATCTGGAGCTTTCTTTGATGTGATCAAAACACAATTGACAGATGGATTGTTCCACTTGTCTAAAGAAGCTTTTGCATCTGTGGTATTGGCATATGAGCCAGTTTGGGCAATCGGTACTGGCTTGACAGCTAGCCCTGAGCAAGCACAGGAGGTTCATAAATTTATCCGCGAGGTACTAGCTGACCAATATGGTCAAGAGATCGCCGATAATACAAGTATTCTGTATGGAGGGTCTTGTAATCCAGGTAATGCAAAAGATTTGTTTGCGCAAGCCGACATCGATGGTGGTTTGATTGGAGGGGCTTCTTTAAAATCGAGAGATTTTATTGATATCGCTAAAGTATTTAACGGCTAATTTTTAGAAATGAAATACGTAGAGGTTATCTTTCAAATGCGATCAGGTGAAGAATGGCAGAAGGATTTGTTGATATCTGATTTAGCTGATATTGGCTTTGATACTTTTGAAGATACCGAATCTGGATTTGCAGCTTATATTTCAGCTGCAAATCTTGACTTGCAAGCATTAGAAACGTTGATGCTTCAACCTTATGAAGGCCTAGAGGTCGATTATAAGATACAGGAAATAGAAAACCAGAATTGGAATAAATTGTGGGAAAGCAATTTCAACCCAATAGAGGTGGGGGGGCAATGCTATGTGCGTGCAACTTTTCATGAGTCAAAACCTGAGTATCCATACGAAATCATTATAGATCCCAAGATGTCTTTTGGCACTGGTCATCACCAGACAACTTCGATGATGCTTCAGTATATTTTGGAGAATGATTTTATTGGCAAGCAGGTTTTAGACATGGGTTGCGGTACAGGTATCCTGGCCATCTTAGCATCAAAAAAAGGAGCGAATTCTGTATTGGCTGTGGATTATGATGAGATATGTGTTGAAAGTGTGATCGAAAATAGGGTACTCAATCATGTTGAGCATATCGAGGCACTCTGTGGATCTTACGAAGTATTAGCAGGTCGGGTCTTTGATGTGATTTTGGCAAATATTAACCGTAACATTCTTTTAGAACAATTGCCTCAGTATGCCTTGAGCATTCATACAGGGGGTGAGCTTTACCTAAGTGGTTTCTATGAGCAGGAAGATTTAGCAATCTTAAGCGATGCAGCGACTACATTAGGTTTTGAGTTTATCTCCAATAAAGTTTTAAATAATTGGTGTGCAGCCAAGTTTGTGAAGCGATAATTTAGCTATGCGGATTCATTTTATAGCAATAGGTGGTAGTGTGATGCATAACCTTGCTATTTCATTGGCAAAACAAGGGCATCAAGTGACCGGTTCTGACGATCAGATCGTAGAGCCTTCCCGTTCTCATTTGATTGAAGCAGGATTGCTTCCTAATCAATTGGGGTGGTTTGAGGAAAAAGTGACGGAGGATATTGATGCTGTGATCTTGGGCGCCCACGCTCAGGTAGATAATCCTGAATTAAAGCGGGCCCAGGATTTAGGTCTTAAAATTTATTCTTTTCCAGAATTTATACAAGAGCTTTCACAGGATAAAATCCGGGTGGTTATCGCTGGAAGTTACGGTAAGACAACCATAACGAGTATGGTGATGCATGTTATGCGATTTCTAGGAAAAGAATTTGACTATTTGGTAGGGGCTCAATTAAGAGGCTTTGATAAGTTGGTCGATATTACTAAACATAATAAGATTATTATTATCGAAGGAGATGAATATGTTTCATCCAAGATTGATCCGAAGTCTAAGTTTTTGTATTATAAACCGAATATAGCTTTAATTTCGGGTATTGTATGGAATGAGTTTAACTCGAAAATATCACAAGAGGAATATATTAAACAATTTGAAGATTTTATTGACTCAATTCCGCCTAAAGGTACCTTAATTTATAATAAGGAAGACGTTGTGTTACAGAAGGTTCTTCAAGATACGAAAGATTGTAAGATCAATAGACATGGCTATAAGATTCCTGATTATACAATTAATAAGGGGGTAACTTATATCAGTACACCGGATGGTGATGTTCCACTGCAAGTGTTTGGTAAGCACAACCTATCTAATATTGCGGGGGCGTATACGATCTGCGAATGGTTGGGGATCAAAAAGAAAGAGTTCTTTGAGGCTATAAAAAGTTTTAATACTTCGATTCGGTATTTGGAGTTTGTTGCAAGCTCGGAGGGATCTGTGGTTTATCAAGATTATGCCTGTAATGCGGATAAAGTGAAGTCAAGTATTCACGCCGTGAAAGAGCAATTTCCTAATCAGAAATTGGTCACAATTATCGAATTAAACTCGTATGATAGTTTAGATTCATCGTTTTTGTTACAATATGCAAACTCGATGAAAGAGTCGGATGTCTCTGTGGTCTACGTGAATATAAATTCCTGTAAAGAACTTAATAAAGATATCGAAAGTGTCCCAAATAATATTAAGGATAATTTTAATAATCCTGATTTAGAGGTTGTTGTGAGTCTAGATGGGCTCTATTCATTTTTAGATGGTGTCAAATCAAAAGGCTACAATTTACTTCTTATGAGTTTAAATAATTATAATGGGGTTAATTTGTCTGTGCTCGCTGATCGATTTTTTAGAAATTTTTAGAGAAAAAATTATAATTTAATGTAAATTAAATTGTAATTTATTATTTTTGTTTAAAATATCTACCAGATGAATGCATTAGGAAAAAAAATCAGATTACTTAGACACCAAAAGGGGTGGAGTCAAGAGGATGTTGCAAAACGATTGGATATCTCAATCCCAGCATTTTCTAAAATTGAAACAGGGATTACAGATGTGAATTTGTCTCGCCTGAATCAAATCTCAAAATTATTCAATTTGACGGTTGTTCAACTTTTATCTACTTCAGATTCTGAAGAAGATAAAGAGTATGTAAACGAGGTGAATGCTTTGACGCAAAAATTACAACAACGCGATGGCGAAGTAATTGAATTGCAGAAAAAGGTTATTGATCTTTATGAGCAATTGCACAAAAGATAAGGCATATTAAAATTGTTACCGAAAAGGCAATCCAAAGGGTTGCCTTTTTTTGTTTATGCAACTTTATTTTGGTCAAAAGTGATTTTGTTTTTGTTTCTTTGTAAGTATTTTATCAAAAAATAAAGGTTGATTATTTATGGGGAGATTAAACGGGGATATAACGACTAGCCCGTCGACTGATTTTTTTAAGTCAAATGTATTGGGACAGCGTTCAGGACTCTTTGTCCTTTTCTTTACTGAAATGTGGGAGCGTTTTTCGTTCTACGGGATGCGTGTACTCTTAATGCAGTTTTTAACTGCTGCGGTTATTCAAGGTAGTCCTTTCTCGGGATGGTCCTGGACTGCACAACAAGCGGGAGCACTTTATGGAACCTATGCCATGATGCTCTATTTAACTCCTATTCTAGGAGGAATTATAGCGGATAAATATATTGGATCACGTAAAGCTGTGATCATCGGTTCGGCGATTATGACGCTTGGCCATGCTGCAATGGCCTTTGATACTTCCATTATGTTTTTTCTGGGTTTGATCTGTTTAGTTATTGGAACAGGTTTTTTCAAGCCCAATATGCCTTCTATCTTAGGGGAGATGTATAAAGATCTACCTGAGAAAAAAGATGGAGCTTATACCATATTCTACATGGGGGTTAATGCTGGCGCTTTCTTCGGTATGATGCTATGTGGATATATTGCCGAAACTTATGGTTGGCATTGGGGATTTGGCTTGGCTGGTATCTTTATGCTTTTGGGAACACTGCAGTTTGTTTTTGCAAAACCGCTCATGGGAAATCTCGGTGTTTTAAATAAGTCTGCCTCAGGGGAACATAAAGTTATCGCTGAGGATACGGATACTAGAAATCCATTTACCATACGGGATTATGTATTGATCGCGATAGTTTCTATTATTGGTTTTGTATACGCTTTCAATGATCCTTTGTCTAAGAACGGTATTGTTGATGTGTTTTCTGGTTTGGATACACCGTTTCTTAGAGGTCAATATATCATGGTCATTGTGGCGTTGATTCTCTTCATATATCTTATTGTGACACGGATTATGCGTTATGATAAGGTTGTAAGGGATCGGATGTTTGCGGTGGTGTTGCTAGCGTTTTTCTTGGTCTTCTTTTTTATGAGCTTTGAGCAAGGGGCAACTTCGTTGGTTCTTGTGGCTAGAGATAATATTGATAGATCACTTACTGGTGCTGCATTGACGACCTTTAATGTGGTAAATGGTTTATTGACGATTGTACCGCTTTCGATTATCTCTTGGGTTCTGATTAAATTGGCAAAAGTAACCTGGAACAAAATTGCCATTTCAAATATCGTATTGTTTATCTGTTTTGGTTTGATTTGGGGAGCAGTAATCTGGATGTTGTACAATGAATTCAATAAAGAAGCATCAGAAATTAAAGTCTCCTGGTTTTCGATCCTCAACTCATTTTTTATCATTGCACTTGCCTCCTCGGTATCCAAAATTTGGGAGTCCAAATATAACCCATCGGCAGCCTTTAAATATGGCTTTGGTTTGATCTTGGTGGCGATAGGATTTTTGATTATTGGATTGGGATCTATGGGAATAAGTCAAGGGGCTAAAATCTCGATGGTATTTTTGGTGCTGACCTATTTGTTCCATACATTGGGCGAATTATTTATTTCACCTGTAGGTCTTTCTTACGTATCCAAATTGGTGCCGGCTCGCATGCTCGCATTTATGTTTGGAATCTGGTATTTGGCGATTGCTATTGCACAGAAGGTTGCGGCCGTATTGGGAGGACAAGTGGAGACCATTCAAGAGGAACACTCCTTGAGTTACTTCTTCTTCTTATTTACAGCAATTCCTGCCCTAGCAGGCCTGTTAGTAATGCTGTTTAATCCATTGATTAAACGATTGATGCACGGAATTAAATAACAAATATATAAGCTTCTTTTACGAAAGAAGCTTTTTTGATTAATATAAATTAGTATGGAGGTTAGTACAAGGGAATCGCTAGAAGAGATTCAAAATTTTGACGGAAAGTACCCAAAGCAAATCTGGAGTTTGTTTTTTTCCGAGATGTGGGAAAGATTCTGTTTCTATGGTATGCGCGGTATGTTGGTGTTCTTTATGATCACACAATTAAACTTTGCTGAAAAGGATGCCAATTTGCAGTATGGAGCGACACAGGCATTTGTTTATGCGTTTACATTCATAGGTGGGCTGTTTGCAGACAAAATTCTTGGTTTTAGAAAGTCTTTATTCTGGGGGGGCTTATTGATGATCGTTGGAAGCTTATTTCTTGCTGCAGATCCGCATAAGTATTTCTTTTTTGGTTTATCATTTATCATTATAGGTACCGGTTTTTTTAAACCCAACATATCGACGATGGTAGGCGAGCTGTATAAAAAAGGTGATGTTCGTCGTGATGGTGGTTTTTCGTTGTTTTATGCGGGAATAAATTTAGGTGCATTCTTAGGCGGATATATCTGTGTTGCGATCGGTAAAGGATATATGCTGACGTCAATTATTTCTGAGGCACATCGTTGGAATGTTGCTTTTGGTTTGGCGGCGGTAGGAATGTTGGTTAGTTTGGTGAATTTTCATTTCACTAAAAGACATTTGGGGCCAATTGGACTTCAGCCGGGTAACCCTGATGCGATTGTAAAAACAAAGGCACTTCCAAAATGGGTAGAATATGCCGTATATATTGCGACATTGATTTTTATACCCATTATTCAGATCATGGTGTCAAAAACGCAGTATACAGACTATTTTATGTATACAATTGGCCCATTGACGCTCCTATATCTTTTCTATGAGATGTCTAAGGTGACATCAGAGGAACGTAAAAAATTAATTGCGGCCTTGGTGTTTATTCTTTTCTCCATTATCTTTTGGGGAATATATGAGCAAAGTGGTGGTTCCTTAAGCATATTCGCTGCAAAGCATTTGAATGATTCCTTACTGGGCGTTATGACGCTCGATCCAAATGGCGTTAACAATTCAGGGGGAGCGCTATTTATTATTGCATTAGCACCTCTTTTTGGCCTTTTTTGGATTTGGCTGGGCAAACGTAAACTTGAGCCAAATACCATTATTAAGTTTGGTCTTGGTTTTGTTTTCTTGGGATTAGGTTATTACGTTCTATTTGCTACGCGTTTATTTGCTCACGATGGTATGACTTCATTGGATGTCTTTACTCTTGCGCTGCTTGTGATTACCGTTGGGGAGCTTTGTCTATCACCAATTGGTCTTTCCATTATGACGAAATTGTCTCCGGCGAGATTGCAAGGTATCATGATGGGCATGTGGTTCTTAGCGAGTGCTTATGGTCAGTATGTAGCAGGTTTGATTGGTGCTAGTATGGCAGAAGCTAAGGAAGGAAGTTCATTGGCAGATAAACTGATGACTTATACAGAGAGTTATAAACAATTAGGCTTATATTCTTTAATTGCGGGTGTAGTGCTCATCGCCTTGTCGCCTGTTGTACGTAAATTGATGGGTAACGTGAAATAAGCGTTAACAATATTAACACAATATAGTTATTCGTTCAACATAAAAAAAGCTTGATTTAATAATCAAGCTTTTTTTATATTAATAAATCCATTTGAATTTATAATCTTTTTCTGGAACCTTCATTCGATCAGCCAGTCTAGCCAAACGATCTGGTAGTTTTAGTAGATAATCTCTCGCTTTCTCACCCTTATCATTCAGGCCAGTAACTTGATCTATTTTCCATTCACTGTTCAGCTCTTTCAAGATATCGACGTAGTCCAAAGCTGTATATACGCCCAATCGTTGGGCCGCGTCTGAGAAGTGTGCAAATGCCTCTCCTTGGGGCTCACCTGCTTCTCTTAAGAACTGGGCCGGCATAACGATTTTTTTACGCATCATATCCTCAAATGCAATCATGACTTCACTCGGATCTACGGTGATTGCTTTTGAAATAAAAGACATATAGGCTTTGGCATGGCGTGCTTCATCAGCTGCGATGACACCACACATTTTTGCCAAAAGTTTATCGCCGCTTTTTTTGGAAAGACCAGATACACGACGATGGGAAACGTTGGTAGCTAATTCCTGAAATGAAGTATAAATAAAATTCCGGTAAGGGTCTGCACCAGTACCGATATCAAAACCGTCTTGAATAAGATATTGTGTAGACATTTCAAATTGACGCATGTCTATTCTACCCGACAAATAAAGATATTTGTTCAATAGGTCACCGTGACGGTTTTCTTCAGCCGTCCAAGCGCGTACCCATTTCATCCATCCACCTTGCTCGTTTTTGTTAACGTCTTCTACCATGGTCAACCATGATTCGTACGTTGGAAGGGCCTCTTCGGTAATGGTGTCTCCAACTAATACTGCGACCAAATCATAAGAGAGTTCTTTTGCACTTTCCTGCAACTCTTTTACTTCCTCAAAAAAAGTGTCCCTAGAAGAATCTGGAAGAAAATCGGCAGGTTGCCACATGTCTTCAACAGGCTTCAGGTATTCGCTCATCTCATTGAGCATGAACGGTTCCAAATAGGTCATCACTTCTTTACGTGAGCCTTCTGGTAAATTTAGAGGTAATTCTTGCATATCATTACAAAGGTAACTAAATAGCATCAATAAATTATAAAAGCTAACTATAATTGTTTAAAATGCCAAAAAATACTTTTTTGGCTGAGAATACCTTATAAAACCGATATTGATAATGACATAAAAAACAGATTGGCCACCCCGTATTCGATAAAATACTATTAACTTTGTATAAATTATTTAGACGACGTTGGAAAAATTTAATATAGATAAAATACGTGCCGATTTCCCGATTCTGAAGAGAGAGGTGAATGGTAAACCACTGGTTTATTTGGATAACGGCGCGACTACACAGAAGCCGAGTTCTGTTATCAATTCGATTGTACATTATTATACAGATATGAATAGTAATGTGCATCGGGGCGTACATTATCTTAGTCAGATATCGACGGACGCCTTTGAGGTAACCCGAAAAAAAGTTCAGGCTTTTATCAATGCTGCTGAAGATAAGGAAATCATTATCACGAAAGGAACGACAGATGGGATCAATCTCATTGCAACCTGTTATGGAAGAGCTTTCATTCATGCGGGAGATGAGATCATTATCTCTGCAATGGAACATCACTCTAATATTGTGCCTTGGCAGATGCTTTGTGATGAAAAGGGCTGTAAAATTCGGGTCATTCCGATGAACGACAAAGGTGAGCTTGATATGGATGCTTACAGCAATTTGTTTAATGAGAAAACCAAATTAGTTGCTGTAACCTATGTTTCAAACTCCCTGGGGACAATCAATCCTGTGCGTGAGATGATTTCAATTGCTCACCGACATGGTGCTGTTGTTTTAGTCGATGCTGCGCAGGCTGTTCAACATATACAGATTGATGTTCAAAAACTTGATGTAGATTTTCTGGTATTTTCCGGACATAAAATGTATGGTCCTACAGGAGTAGGTGTTTTATATGGTAAAGAGGACTTATTGAACGCGATGCCACCTTATCAAGGTGGTGGAGATATGATTAAAGAGGTTACTTTTGAAAAAACAACCTATAATGAATTGCCGTTTAAATTTGAGGCCGGTACGCCTAATATTGAGGCCGGTATCTGTTTGAATGAGGCCATCGATTATATCAATTCAATAGGTCTGGAAAATATAGAGGCCTACGAACATGATTTGTTGCAGTACGCTACGGAGAAGTTGGCTGAAATTCCGGGCATGCGGTTTATTGGAACGGCTGAGCAGAAATGTTCTGTTATTTCATTTGTCATTGATGGTACCCATCCTTATGATGTTGGTGTGATCCTGGATAAATTAGGAATCGCTGTACGTACAGGCCACCATTGTGCCCAACCTGTCATGGATAGGTTTGGCATCCCGGGAACTATTCGTGCTTCTTTAGCCGTATATAATACAAAAGAGGAAATAGATATTTTGGTCGCCGGTATCCAACGCGCGGTCAATATGTTGGTTTAATAAAAAATAGGTATGACTATTAATGAAATACAGGATGAATTAATTGAGGATTTTGCTTTCTTTACAGATTGGATGGAAAAATATGAGTACATCATCCAGCTGGGAAAAGAAGTACCTCTAATTGATGAACAATACAAAACAGATGAATATATCATCAAAGGATGTCAGTCCAAAGTATGGCTTTTCCCGGAAATAAAGGATGGAAAAGTGTATTTTACCGCAGATAGCGATGCGATTATCACAAAAGGCTTGGTGAGTTTAATGGTCAAAGTACTATCTGGACATACCGCCAAGGAGATCGTTGATGCCGATTTATATTTTGTAGATAAAATAGGGCTGAAAGAACATTTGTCACCAACTCGGGCAAATGGTTTGCTATCTATGATTAAGCAAATGAAATTATACGCATTGGCATTGCAAGTGAAAGCATAAAAGGGGATGAATAATCCCCTTTTTTCTTGATACTATTTTAAAATAGCTGTTCTCCTCAGTTTCAGAATCCTTTTGAAATTATCCAATGAGCTCTTGGATAATGATCTTTTTCATTTTCATGAGCGCTTCATTTGCCCCCGGTCGCTGTAGTAATGTTGCAATTTGTTCGGGTACGATCTGCCAGCTTACGCCGAATTCGTCTTTGCACCAGCCACACATGCTCTCTTTGCCTTTCTTCGTGATATTATTCCAGAAATAATCAATTTCCTGCTGATCTTTACAGAGAATAGTGAGTGAAATACCTTCGTTAAAGGTGAAAGTTTGGGGAACACCGCTATCCATTGCCATGAGTGTAAAATCCCGGACTAAAAATTGGGTATGTTGGATTGAGCCGATATATTCACCTTCTGTGTATTTCATGATCCCATTGCTTCGAAAATCATGAAATAATTCTGCATAAAATGCTAACGCTTGTTCGCAATTTCCTTGTTGCTCTCCGCAATACATTAGCGTCGGTACAATTGCCTGTTGGTTGGTATCGCTCAGTTTACCGAGGTATAATTGCCAATTGACGCCAAACTTATCGGCTAGCCAGCCGTAGTAAGGGCTCCAAGGGTAGGAGTTTAAGGGCATTAAGGTGTTGCCATCCACGGCAAGTGAATTCCAGATACGATCAATTTCCTCTTTGCTTTCGCAAATGACCATAAATGATATGGATGGGTTGGGTTTGAATATAGGACCTCCATTTATTCCAATAAATTTCACACCGCTTAGGACAGCTTCAACAACGATGGGAGAGCTGTTGCTAATATGGCTTCCAGGGAAGGTACCAGCGTATAGATCAAAGGCTTCCTGCGCGTTTTGATCGAACCAAATGGATGGGATAATTGAATTATTCATCTTTTTTTTGTTTTAGCGTTCACCTATTTGTATTTGTCGTTCAAACCCTTTTTAGCGAGGACCAGCGGCTTAATTTTTTCAATACGGGATTGTTTCGTTTTTTCTTGCTTGGCCTCATCGATGTACTCGATGTATTCTTTCTGTTTTCCTGGTGTTAAAGCCTGGAAACTTTCTGCAAAGGAGGGATCCGTCTGCAGAGCTTCCAATAATAGACCAGTAGGGGCCTTCGTTGGAGATTTTGTTGGTTTGAGCTCTTTTCCTTGATCAATGGTTTGGATAGATTCTTGGATATATTTGGCTATTTTTTCAGTATCCATATCCTTAACGTCTTCAAAGCGCCATTGCCGTAATGCTTTCGTTTTTCCTTCGGAGGCACTGATGAGGTGTTTATCCCGATCGGTTAAGAATACACCATTATAAAACCAGAGGGAGAAGAAATTTTTAAAACCACCCCAACCAATAACATTTTTTCCTTTATGCGTATAGATATAGCTCCCCCATTTGAATTCCTTTTTTAAGGACGTTTGCTGGATTATCTGCTGCATGAGTTCTTCAGCCTCCTGCCAGTTCCCTCGGCTTTGGTACCAATTGGGGCCTTGTTTATCTTTAAGTTTATCAATATTAAAATTGACAATATCGGTAATTATTTGTGTTGGAATCGGTTGATCTAGGGGAATTTGTATCGCACCTTTTGTGGTTTTAAAATTTTTGAGGTCCGTAATGAAGTGCTCGATAGCAGCAGGTCCTGGATATAGGCCCAAATGGTTTTTGTTCATCGCAAAATGGATGATATTACCCTTGTATCTGAAGGTAGGCATTTGATAGGAGATCGTTTCATCTGCAGAAGGAGGGACTAGGCCAGCGATAAGCTGTCTCACCTTGATCAGATATTCTTTTTTCTCCCCGTCAAATTGATTGATATATTCGTCTATTGTTGCGAAGCTCGTTGCCATAATTTGTGTTATTCTTTGATTCTCGTATAGGTATTTTCGATAAACTGTATCGTTTCGGACATAAGTTGATGGAGTATCTCTATATTGATGTCGCTTAATCTTTTGATGTATATGCAGGCTTTGCCTATTTTGAACTTGCCCAACTGGTCCACTAGATGCCGCTGTTCATCTCCACCACTGTACACGTAAAGAGAAATCGCCGATTTTCGTGGACTGAATCCAAGCAGGGGGGCATTGCCTTCATGCCCGCTTGCATACTTATAATGATATTGTCCGAATCCGATAATGGATGATCCGAACATCTTTGCTGGTTCACCGGTTGCGGTTGCCATTAGTTTTATAAGTGCTGTGCTATCCATTTGTTTTTGTGGGTCATCAACTGTCTTGATAAAGTTTTCGACAGATGCTTCGGTATATGCTGTTTTATTTTGTGCCATTATAATTGAACGCTACGAAAAATCTTCCTATAATTTTAATAGATCTATGTGAGGATCTTGAAATGCAATATTGTCGTTGATTATGTTTTGCAGCGACTATTTTTGGAACATAAAATTAAAGGCTCCCGTTCTCAGATTAATATCATATTCAAGATATGCTTTCAGACATGCGAGAAAGTTGGCCCAACCCTCGGTTTGCCGCATCATAATTAAAATGCCTTCTGCATCATTGTTCATCTCATGTTCGGTAATCTTTACAATAGTAGAGTTTTCTCCAAATGTAGATAATACAATTTCCACCAATTGATTCGGGAGTCCACCGCTCCAATCAAAGGAAATATAGGCGTCTAGGCTGATCGTTTTTCCGGTGACAGGAAAACTATCCGGGAACTCAGGAAATGTCCACTCGACCGTTTTATCAGTCTCTAACCGTCCGGTTGACGATTTTATAAAATAGTGGTTCATCTTAGTGGGATCTACGATTGCCTCAAAAACTTCGTTGATAGGTTTCTGAATCTGTATACTTGCTTTTGCGGTTAACTTTTCCATAATGATTGAATTAAAGTTTCAGACAAATATTCAATAAATAGTAATAGCTTGTATCAGTTGCTATAAAATATTTGCACAGTTTTAGACATCTCTCTTTAAGTGTCTTTGCCATCTTAAGTAAACAGTCGATTGGAGAATAGGTTTTCCTTGTAGCAATTCGGATCAATATTTCCTCCAAAATGAACAATTTGTACACTTGTCGAATCGTACTTTATGTTACTTTTGATAGAATTCAATCGGAATAACTCTTATTGCGATCCATAAAACCGACATTATGTTTAAAATAAAGTACTTCTTTTTTTTTCTGCTTTCTTCGGTAACAATTGTTTCCATAGCGCAGACTAAAAATGTAAATGAGGGTAACGAAGCTGCGAATATGTTTAATGATGCTACTGTACGTGATAAAAATGCACTAACGCAAGCTGAAAATGGCTGGTGGAAACAAGCGGCTAGCACGAGGGAGCAACGTGTCAAGAGATGGAAAGAAGCAACATTTGGTATGTTTGTTCACTGGGGTGTTTATTCGCAGTATGGTAATATATGGAAAGGAAAACAAGGCGGTGGTTATGCTGAGCATTTAATGCGCGTGATGAAAATCCCACGCCAGGAATATCTTGATTCTGCACGGCGATTCAATCCAGTAAGATTTGATGCAGAGGAATGGGTGTTGTTGGCAAAGAATGCAGGCATGAAATATTTTATTATTACAGCCAAACATCATGATGGCTTTGCGATGTATCCCACCGCATTTTCAAGTGAATATTCATTAGTGAATACGCTATTTCAAAGAGATCCCTTAGCTGAGCTGGCTGCAGCTTGTCGTAAGCATGGACTTTTATTTGGGTTTTATTATTCGCATGCTTTCGACTGGGAACATCCCGATGCTCCGGGGAATGACTGGGATTATGATAACCCTGGGGGAGATAGATTGTTGGGCGGTGCAAATTGGTTCGACAAGCATCCTGATTGGTTAACGAAAGCTAAACGTTATGTGGATGAAAAAGCAATACCGCAGATTGAGGAGCTTATCCAAAGATATCACCCCGATTTATTGTGGTTTGACACACCGCATAAGTTGCCGCTGTCGGAAAATTTGAGGATACTCAAAGCTATTCGAATGACGGATCCTTCCATTGTTGTCAACGGTAGGTTGGCTCGTACGGAAGGCAAGAATTATGGCGACTATCTGAATACAGCAGATCGGCCAGAGGAATATTATCCGGTTTCTAACGGGGCTTATTGGGAAGCTATACCCACTACGAATGAATCTTATGGGTACTCTTCGACGGATAAAAGTCATAAATCTACAGCACATTTTATTAAGCTGTTAGCAAAGGCTACAGCAATGGGCGGGAACATTCTTATGAATATTGGGCCTAAGGGGGATGGAAGTATCGATGGTCCCGATGTTACCATCTTAAAGGGACTAGGTCAGTGGATGAAGGAGAATAGTGAAAGTGTTATTGCTGTTACACCATCCAAATTGCCTCGCCAGCCTTGGGGAGTCATTACTCAGCGTAAGAATACCCTGTATTTACACGTTTTAGAACGCCCTCAACGGAATGATCTGATTGTCGGCGGATTGATTGCTAAGGTTAATTCGGTTTCGTTATTGTCGGGAGAAACTATCGGAAAATATAGGTCCGACAAAGATGGACTACATATTCCGATAGATCAATTTACTTCGGAGGATGATGACCTAGTCGTAGTGGTGCAATTGAAGGAAAGTATCACTAATCCAATAAACCCTGATTTAATCTATGTGGATCATCATGTCAATAAAAATCGGCTACTGACCTTTTATGCAAAACAGATCGGGAGTCCGATGAAGTTTGGGGATGGTAAAAGGAATCGCTACTATGTGACCGGTTGGGCTAGTTTAAGTCAAGGTTTGAGATGGGATGCCAATGTGTTAAATGGCGGACACTTCAAGGTGGCTATACGTTATGTGAAAGATGTTGCAGGTACGGGAGGGAAGCTCGGCTTAAATTTAGGAGGGAAGAATATGGATTTTACAATAGATCCTTCGTCTTCTGTCAGTTTGCATGATAATCAACTTGAATTGGGCACGGTGCTATTACAAAAGGGCAAGCAAGTGATTGAATTACGTGCCCATACTATAGCGGGGGCAGAAATGGTGAAGTTTTTGGAAGTCATATTGCAGCCCGAATAATTTGTATTGACCTTGGTGAGCATCCGTCGATCCTTTGTTTAAATCCATCTGGGTTTAATAACAAAAAAGCTAATCGCGAGATTAGCTTTTTTTTGTCGACTAGTACGAAATTCGAATCTTTTAAAACACTACATAAATTTTCATTCGCTATGGACCGATGCTGTGTCTGATTTTAGGATTAAATGCAACTTTTTTGACAACATTCAAATACTGTGCAAAACGATACATTTACTAATTCAAACACTGCCTTTGCTATTTTATGGTTTTAGTTTTGCTATTATTGTGGCAAGTTTGATGAGAATTAAACGAGACAAAATGAAAAAGATAATCCTTGCATTTCTTAACGTCGTTATTATGCTATCCGCTGCAAATGCACAAAATGGCATTAACTTTTATCGCTCGTACGCTGCTGGCGGAAGATTAGCTATGTTTGTTGATAGTGCAGCCAAAAATGTTTATTATGGAAATATTTTTCCAAATCAACCGCAGACCTCCTTTAATTATTTGCCGGAAGTCAACAATGTAAGTGTGCAAATCTATTTTGTAAAGACAGATCGTGTACAGGATTATCGGTATACAATCTTAGCGGATAACAAACCTATAGCGGTAAACAAGTTGATCGACACTGCACGGCTGAAAAATGCCGATCGAGGGGAGGGGGAAATACGACTCTCTGCTACTTTGGGTAGCTTCTCAATAAAAGATAAAATCATTACAATACTCACCTATGACATCCAGACACCGCAAGATGTTTACAAAAATGTGTTTTACGGGAGACCTATTCCGAAAGCGAAAATTAAAACTCTTGCAAAACGCTTCGCTAGTAAAAAAGGTGTTGATTACAGCTATATCACAGATCCGAAAGAAAGAACAAGCATTATTTTTACCCGCAGGGACGATGAATTAACGATCGTAAAAGACAGATCGGATATTGATTATCTCTACTATACCTCCATAAAAGATAAACACACAAATAAGGTCATCTTCGAATCAACAGCTTGGCAATATGGGGGCTACCTTGATGAAGCCTATAAACTTTCACCTTATATAAATATTGATAAAAGCATTTTCAAAAAATCGGGCGATTATGAAATTATCATTCAGCCATTGATCAAATGGGATAGATGCTTGGATTGCGATATTTCATCAGAAGAAATAGAAAAATATGTGACCCGGCATACGCTTTCTATAACTATTGATGAAGAAAGCTACACCAAACTTGAGCTCTTTACTTATGCGGCTATTGTAACATTTTGCATTGGATTCGTGTTTCTTGTTATCCTCTATCTCACCAAAAAAAGAAACAAAAAAAAGCTGGCAGAAAAAGAGCAGGAAGGAAACATGATAAGGCTACAGCTTAACACCATTCGTTCCCAATTAAATCCTCATTTTTTGTTTAATGCACTTTCTGGTATCCAAAATCTGATAAACAAGAATGAAATAGACAGTGCGAATAAATACCTTTCCAAATTTGCTCGCTTAACGCGTAACGTGCTTAAGGATAATGAGCGGATTAGTTTATTACAAGAAAAATCCTTATTGGATGATTACCTACAAATGGAGCAAATGCGATTTGGTTTTCAGTATACCATCAATCATTCTGGAGACTTAGATTTGACAAACATAGAAATACCAAGCATGTTACTGCAGCCTTTTGTAGAAAATTCAGTGAAACATGGGATGGAACAAAAAACTACTGCTGGCAAAATTATGATTGAATTTATGAAGCAAGCAGATAACTTGGTCCTAACCGTTACCGATAATGGAGCTGGATTTGACACGGAAAGAAAGTACACTGGTTTAGGCCTTCAATTAAGTGAAAGTAGGTTAGCACTTTTAAATAGAGTTTATAAAGAAAATCGTTTTATCTTAGTTATACAATCAAGCACTAATGGCACTAAAATATGTTTAACATTAATGGATTGGCTATAATATGATGAGAGCAGTTTTAGTAGACGACGAATTTTCCAACTTAGAAAATCTACAGGCTTTGCTGGAAAAGCATTGTCCGCAGGTAAGTGTAGTTGCGATGGCGCAAAGCGTGGGAGATGCTGTTGATGTTATTGGAAAATATTTGCCTAATCTAGTGTTTCTTGATATTCAAATGGGCGATAAGACAGGCTTTGAACTGTTAAAACTGCTGCCATGGCGTGATTTTGAAGTTGTTTTTGTTACCGCTTACGACCAATACGGAATACAAGCTGTAAAATTTGCGGCATTAGATTATCTTTTAAAACCTATAGATATTGAAGAATTAATGGATGCGGTAAATAAAGCTGAATATAAATTGGCTACGCAGAAACAAAATTCACAGCTCGAATTTTTACTACAGCAACTAAAGAAAACAGAAAAGAACGTTGGCAAGATTGCCCTACAGATGCAAAGCGAAATAAGGTATGTTACTTTATCCGAAATCATACGTTGTGAAGCAGATAATACGTACACGCACTTTATCCTTGCGAATGGTGAAAAAATTTTGGTTTCTAAATCGCTTAAAGAATATGCGGATCTACTGCATCCCAACGGATTTGTAAGAACTCATCAAAGCCATCTGGTAAACCCAAAATACGTGAAAAGCTGGTTAAAAGAAGACGGTGGTATTTTACTCTTAATGTCTGGTGAAAAAATACCTATTTCTAGGCCCAACAGAGACATGGTGAAACAAGCCTTGCAGCAGCTCTAATCTAGTCTATTGTAGTCCCCGCTTTATAATCTGATCGCCAACATGATCTAGTCTGATGCTATGTGGTACTTAGATAGCTCTAAAGTGAAATACCGTAGAAATATCTTTCATAATCCATTCGTATTTTATTAAATTACACTATTAAATATTAACCGCTATCGAAGGATTGCCATGGATCAAACCGCTAAAAGATCATCTCTTATTTTGTATTTCTTGATCATGTTGTTCTCGCAATGTGCCATCGCCCAACAGACTTTCTCCTATGGAAGTTTCGGCAAGCTGAGCATGTACGCCCAGAAAGGTAAACCCAATGCCTTGGTGTTATTTGTTTCTGGAGATGGAGGTTGGCAGTTTGGGGTAATCAATATGGCTAAATTTCTAGCTGCACAGGGGGCGCTCGTCGCGGGTATCGATGCTAAGCATTTTGCTGCTTCACTGGCACGTTCAAAAAAAGATTGTTATTATCCTGCCGCAGATTTTGAGCAGCTCAGCATGGCCCTTCAAAAGAAATATAAGTTTGAAAGCTATCAGAAACCCATATTGGTGGGCTACTCCTATGGGGCAACGCTGGTCTATGGCTTGATTGCTCAGGCTCCAGCAGGGACTTTTCGTGGTGGGATTGCCTTAAGCTTCTGCCCTGATATCAATATTGCCAAACCACTCTGTAAGGGCAGTGGATTATCTTCCCATGTCTTAAAACCAGGGGAAAGTTATTATCTGGATCGTAGCGAAAAATTGGCAGCTCCACTTTGGGTACTTAATGGTGTAAAAGATCAAACCTGTCCATTTAACGCTACGGCAGATTTTCTTAAAGGGATAGAAAACGTCCAATTGGTCACCTTGCCTAAAGTAGGGCATGGTTTCTCCATTGCCGATAGTTGGCTGCCTCAGTTTCGGATGGCTTTTCAAAAGTTGCAGGCGGTAGACCAGTCTGCTCTAAATGCAGTCGCACTCAAAACGGATATGCCCATTGAGATACTGGAACCCAAGGGGTCTATCAAGGAATTGATGTTTATGATCTCTGGTGATGGTGGCTGGACCAGTTTCGATAGGGAGTTGGCTAGTACTTTTATGACAAAGGGGATCAAAGTGATTGGTTTGGATGCACAGAAATATTTTTGGAATGCAAAAACTCCAGAGCAGACGACAAAGGAAGTAAGCGAGATCTTGACCTATTTTCAGGAAAGGGAACCCAATATTAAGTTTTCGATCATGGGTTATTCTTTTGGAGCCTGTGTGATTCCCTTTATCGCCAACCGGTTGCCCGAAAAGTTGAAAAAAGCGACTACTGGGCTGGTTTTGCTATCGCCAGATGATCGGGCCGATTTTGAGATTCATGTGGCTGATATGCTAAGTTTTGGTGACAGTAGCGAACCTTATGATGTAGTAGCTGAGTTGAAGAAAGTAAGTCTGCGCAAATTGTGCATTTTTGGCCTCGGGGAAGATAGTGGGGTTGAAGCGAAGTTTAGAAATACAGGAGCACCTGTAGAAATCTTACCTGGAGGGCACCACTTTGATAACAATTACGAAGCCATTGTGGCAAAGGTAATCGGATCAATAGGGATCAAATAACCAAATTTAATCACATAGCGAATCTTATATGAGACTTTTATTTCAGGGTAAGGGTAATCATTATTATTTCAAGGAAATTCTTGCCTTTTTTGTGATTGCCACAATTGCCTGATTATTAAATAATCGAGATAAAGATTAAAACTGATCTATCCTAATATCAATTTTCAATCAATTTTTAGACAGTGATCAGTCACTGGTTATTCAGTTGACACTGAGTGATCACTGAGCAAGCACTGAACGATCACTGAACGATCACTGAACAAGCACTGTCGTAAGGCATAGTTTGGTCACTATTTGATCCTAATTTGCTGTAGCTAAAAATTAAAAGAAATAGGATTACGTTTACGTAAGAAAACGACTGTTGTTGTGGGGTAATAGGTCATTTGAACCCTATCTATACTTCTTTCGGGCTCAAATACTGTTAAAACAAAAAAAGCCAATCGTAAGATTAGCTTTTCTTTTGTGATCCCGCTGGGATTCGAACCCAGGACCCATACATTAAAAGTGTATTGCTCTACCAGCTGAGCTACGGAATCCTTTCTGTTTTTGAAAGTGATGCAAAGGTAGAAAAATAAGTTATTTGTGCAAAATCTTTTTGTCTTTTTTGTTGATTAAAGTTGTAACTGTTTAAAAATTACTGAATTATTTTTTATTAAAAAAGCCTTTTAGAAAACTTGCGGATAGGATTGGTTCGTGTAGAGGCTGTTTTTTGGAACGAGGAGGCGTATTTTTAATGTAGAGTAGTCATAAAAAAAGTCAGCTAATTGCTGACTTTTTTTATACTGTAGGGTCGTATTGATAAAATTATTCAGTTACCACACCCATTTTACTAAACTTATCAATTCTTTCAGTAACTAGTGTGTCGCTATCTTTAGCGGTCAATTCTGCAAGATCTTTCAACAGCTGGCTTTTTAGATTAGCTGCTGCTGCTGCTGGATCTTGGTGAGCACCACCTAGCGGTTCAGGGATAATACCATCAATCAATCCATTGCCCAACATGTCTTCTGAAGTCAATTTTAATGCCTCAGCGGCTTTTTCTTTATGATCCCAGCTTCTCCATAGGATAGAAGAACAAGATTCAGGTGATATGACCGAATACCAGGTATGTTCCATCATGTAAACCCTGTTTCCAACGCCGATACCCAAAGCTCCACCTGAAGCTCCTTCGCCAATAACAACGCAAATGATCGGAACCTTCAATACAGCCATCTCCATGAGGTTTCGTGCAATCGCTTCACCCTGTCCGCGTTCTTCAGCTTCAAGTCCTGGATAAGCACCCATCGTATCAATTAACGTGATCACAGGTTTATTGAACTTTTCCGCCATTTTCATCAAACGTAATGCCTTTCGGTAGCCTTCAGGGTTAGCCATTCCAAAGTTGTGGAATTGACGCTCTTTCGTGTTTTTACCTTTTTGATGACCGATGATCATAACGGCATTACCATCAATGGAAGCCATACCACCGACAATCGCTTTATCATCTTTCACGGTTCTATCACCATGCAACTCGATAAATTCGTCGCAGATAGCTTCTATATAATCATAAGTCTGAGGGCGATCCGGATGGCGTGACATTTGAACGTTCTGCCAGCCTGTTAAATTGCCGTATATTTCTTTTTCAGTAGAAGCAAGCTTTTCTTCAAGCTCACGAACGGTTGCGCTCATGTCAACTTGAGTTTTTTCGGCAACTTGAGTTACCTTTTCAATTTGCAATTGCAAGTCTGCAATTGGCTTTTCAAAATCAAACGTGGTTTTCATATATCTATTTTATGAAAATATTCAGAGGGCTAATTTAGCGCATTTTTTCTGAAATTAAAATTAGGGAGGATAATATCATTGGAATTCCTTTGTTACATTTGCGTTATAATCGTACTGGTGGCTTAGTTTTTGATTGTAGGCCTGTGAAAAATGTTGACTTATGCTGAAAAAATATTTTTACTTTCTTTTGTTACTGATCTTACCCACACTTGTTCGATCAGAAAGTTATCCTGAGGTTTTATTTGACAATAGTGTTATCAACGGGAGTTATGCGAAGAGTATCGCTCACTATACTGGTGAATCATGGATCCAAAATGTGAGCTATAGCCTTCCGGTTTCCGATAGTTTGTTTTTTACGCCAGGCAATTCGCTTTCTTTGCGGTACGTTTCTTCTCCTAATGGTAAGTGGGAGGCAAGCATTTTAAACGACAAACAGAAATTTCCCTATTTAATTGCCAAGGATGATCAGCTAACTTTTAAGCTTTTTATTCAAAGCAATACTGAAAAGGGGCAATTGCCAAAAGTTACCTTACAACAACATGATACAAAGACTAACGCTGTGGATATCGCAAATTATATCGATGATTTTGCTTATGATACTTGGCTTAATGTTTCCATTCCAGTCAATAAATTTGGAGGAATTGCATTAGGGAAGTCTGTTTCGGCGTTAATTTTGGAACAGAATGGAACTGCGCTGCAGACAAATCAATTATTTATCGATCAAATTGAGTTTTTGCCCAAAAACTATCCAAAGGTAAGACTTTCATCAGCAGCTATCTTATCTAAGATCAGTTCCGTAGATAAACAAGTCGAGCTGGTTTGGCAATTACCGCTAACACCAAGTATTCGCTATGTGAAAATCTACCGTTCGGAAGATAAACTCAATTTTCAGCCAATAGCAATTCTACCTATCTATGTGCAGAAGTCGCTGGATAGGGTGAATGAATATAACAAAACTTATTATTACAAAATCGCTTGGGTAGATTATAATTATGTTGAATCTCCTTTTTCTGAGGTTAGGGAGGTACAGACAAAAAAAGGGACGGATAAGGAAATGTTAAATTTTATCCGGAATGCTCATGTGAATTATTTTATAGACAACTATGATGTGAATAGTGGTATGTTTCTGCCTGACCGAGGCAATAGACAAGCTATTGTATCTACAAATGAAACTGGCTATGCGATCTTGGGTTTGCTTGTGGCTGGAGAGAATAATTTGATCTCGCGACAAGCTCTTTTGGTCAGGTTAACACGGATTGTGAAATTTTTGAGCAGTGCACAACAACATCAAGGGGTCTTTACAGCGCTTTACGATGGACGGTCAGGGGTGCCTTATTATCGAGATTCGATTCCAACGTACGATTTGCGCGGAACCTCCCATATCCTAGAATCGCTTTTAATTGCCCGACAATATTTTTCTAAAGAGGATCCTGAGGAACAGGCCTTGAGGAATGCTATTACGAAGCTCTGGGAACGCATAAACTGGAACTATTTTACGGACACACAGAATCCTGATGTACTTTGGAATAAGTGGTCTCCTGTAGACAGTACAGCGAGATCGAGGCCTTTGGGGGGATTTAATGAGAGTCTAGGCACTTACTTGCTGGCGATGTCTTCACCTACCCACCCTTTAGCTATTTCAGCTTATATCAATGGATTTGCAACCAAACATAAAGGCAACGAATTGTATTTTGGGGATGATGCCAATGATTTGGCTCCTGAACTCAAAATGAAATTAAATGATTCTTTAGCACGTTCAATAAGTGCAAACCCTTTAATCGGCGATGCTGGAAATGCCGGAGTTTCGATCTACTCCGACGACAAAGTTATTTTTGCCAAGAATATTGCCGGCGGCAGTTTAAATGAATCATTGATGTCTGTTTATCGTCCCTTTTTAATTATGGATCCGAAAGGAAAAGTGGACGACTTTGTCGATTATAAGAAATATTTGTCAAATTATATTCTGGCCTATAAACGGAGAGATAATGAAATGAGCATAGGGACACGATTTACAGATATTTGGGGAGTGGAAAATGTGGAAGATACCTATCAGGGCTATTTGGTGAATCCTGCGATATCTATTGCAGCTTACCCCTTTGAAAAGGAGATTGGTCTAAAAGCATTACGTAAGTTTTACGAAGAATACGCCGATGTGTTGTTTACACAATATGGTTTCAGAAGCTGGATTGATATTAAAAACAACGATGTTTCTGAAAGCTATCGTGCGAGGAATCAGGCGACGATTGCCGTAATGATCGAGAATGCAAATTCTGGCATGATCTGGAAATTGTATGAGAATATTCCTGAGGTAAAAAAGACTTTAGAGAAAGTATATACCAAGAAATAGATTTGTTACGTTAGATATGGCGTAGAAGGGATGTCATATTGGACTTTTTTCGCTATATTTACTTGCTTAAATCGATATTAAATACGTTAGAACGACATGCTTAGAAAAATTAATTTGGGGATTTTAACCTTATGTGCAAGTTTATCGTTATTTTCCTGTAAACAACAAGCTATTGTAGTCAATCCAGGTGCTGTTGTAACAAAAGATGGAACTGATGATGGTTTGAAAAATGTGAAGAAGGATTTTAATGATGCGAAAAGAACTGATGAGGGGATTAAGTTTAGTATATCGTCTGATTTATTGTTTCCAACAAACTCTTCTTACCTATCTGAGAAGGCAAAAACTGAAGTTAGTAAATTGGCGTTGATCTTGAAAGAAAGTAATAATAAGATCAAAGTTGATGGGTATACTGATGCTACGGGTACTGTTGAGTATAATCAGTGGCTTTCCGATAAAAGAGCAGCGTCTGTTAAGAAGTTCTTAGTAGATTCAGGTGTTGCTGAATCACGCATCACGGCAAAAGGTTTCGGTCAGTCAAATCCAGTTGGCGATAATAAAACTCCGGAAGGACGTCAAAAAAATAGAAGAGTGGAAGTTACTATTTTGGATAAAAAATAGTTTTTCAGACCAATTCTTAATATAAAAAAAGCGGGATATTTAAGATATCCCGCTTTTTTTATATAGTTATATCGCGGTTTTAAGCCGCTATGTCTTTTCTCCCGAAACAAGGTATTTTAAACAGGAGACAGCGGAATGAGGACTGTTCTGTGGGATTGTTTTCGATAAAATCCGAGCCTAAGGGAAATAGCGTTGAAAAAGATGAATTTAGAAGAAGAAGATCATAGACAGAAGCCAAATTTTAAGGAAGCCATGTGGTTTTGGTTTGTGTTAGGTTGGATAAGTTTTGGTGGAACAACCGGTCATGTGACCATTATGCACGATTTTTTGGTCGAAAAGAAAAGATGGGTCAGCAATAGGAAGTTTTTTCAGGCACTCAATGCATGTATGCTGTTGCCGGGACCTGAAGCGCACCAATTGACGATCTATTTAGGATGGAAGCTACACGGCTTAAAAGGTGGTGTGTTGGCCGGACTATTTTTTATTGTTCCTTCACTTCTCATTATATTTGGACTCAGTGCGCTATATGCACACTATGGCAACACAGCATTGCTTATAGCTTTATTTTCGGGTTTAAAACCTGCAGTTCTAGCGATCATTATATTTGCAACTTTTCGGGTGGGGCAGAAATCTCTTGTCAGCATATGGCATTATTTGGTCGCATTGGCCGCTTTTCTTCTATCCTATTTTGCTGGTATTCCCACGCCCTGGATTATTGTGGGGGTGATCGCTTTCGGTCTACTACTCTATGCAATCTTGTCAAAAACTTCCAAAATAAATGCCCATCATGAAAAGGAAGATAAGCAGCTCGAATCGGCTTATTATATCAATACGCTCGAAAAACTACCCACGGTATCTTACCGTCGTATTTCTCTTCAGGTTCTGCTGTTTTTGTTCCTATGGTTGATTCCGCTTTCCGTTTTACTGTTTTTTACCATCGATACGGAATTTTGGAAGACACTTTCTTTTTTGTTTACAAAGTCTGCTTATTTGACGATTGGAGGTTCTTATACAGTCATTCCTTATGTTGCAGCCCTTGTGACAGAGAAATTGTTTTGGCTTTCCAAGAGTCAGATGATAGATGGGTTTGCGCTTGCAGAGACCACCCCGGGACCTTTAGTGGTCGTTTTGGCTTATGTTGGTTTCACGGCTGGCTTCAATCATTTTCACCAGTCCTATTCCATGGCAGCAATAGGTTTGATCACCACAGCATATTTTACATTTTTGCCAAATTTTGCCTTGATTTTTGTTGGAGCACCACTTATCGAACGGACCCAAAAAAATGTATGTATACAATTTATCCTATCTTTAGTAACGGCATCGGTAGTTGGTGTAATTGTTAATTTAGCCTGTTATTTAGGGCTAGGAATTCTATTTCCAAGTGGGGTCAGTTCTTGGTATACTATTGAACCGATGGCTTTGGTCTGGGTGCTATTTTCACTTTTTCTTTTATTCAACTATAAAATAGGCATGTTGAAACTTATACTGTTAAGTTTGGCCTACGGCTTTCTCTTATTTTTATGGCGATAAAATAAAAATGTCCATCGACTGATGAGCTTCGTAAGCAAGTTTATTAAAGATTGAAGGGAGTTCTGTGAATTTGATAGGGCTATTCGGGGTTACATACACGCATAAACAAGAAAAGCCCATCGTTAGATGAGCTTTCTTGTACCTAGGGCGGGAATCGAACCCGCACTCCCTTAACGGGAACAGGATTTTAAGTCCTGCGTGTCTACCAGTTCCACCACCTAGGCAGGTGAGCGAAAAACGAGATTCGAACTCGCGACCCCAACCTTGGCAAGGTTGTGCTCTACCAGCTGAGCTATTTTCGCATTGGAATTTTATTTCAATTTTTAAAAGAACCTTGCGTTCCTTTTTGGTGATGCAAATATAGAGCGAAAATTCAATATTGCAAAATATTTATTTACTTTCTTTCGATGTTTTTTATAACTCCTTTGAATCCAGTATAGAAAAAATTAAATCACTCTCAAATCCGCGGGATAGTGCAAACTGATAAACTTTGTTTTTAATTGCATAGCGGTCCTTGCCACTAATTTCACGGAGTTTTTTGTCAATGATATGAGTTAAGATTTGTTCATATTCATCGAGATCGATTTGCTTAAATGCAATTTTTATCAATTGTTCGGATACCCGTTTTGCCTTTAGTGCCTGCTTGATTTTTACTTTGCCCCAGCCTTTCATGCGGAGCTTTCCGTTACAGTAGGCAATAGCAAAGCGTTCTTCATTTAAAAAATTATCGGCGATCAAATTGGCCAATATATTTTCGACTTCTATTTCGTGTAGTCCCCAGCTGTAGAGCTTATCGCGTACTTCTTGCTGTGCGCGTTCTTGATAGACGCAATAGCTTTCCGCTTTCAACTGTGCCTGATGCTGCGTTAATATCTTCTTATTTCTTTTTTCTTCTTCAAACATAATGTCAAAATTTCAAAAATAATATGAAATAACTAAAAAAATGTTCAGTTTTGACACAATCAAAAAATATCAGGAGAATGTACAAAATATCGGAAATCGCCCAGATTTTACATCCCAATCGCACATTTATCACGGATCCCAATTCTTTTGTCCAGCATTTATTTTACGACAGCCGTAAAATTGTCCAAGCGGACAACGGGATTTTTTTTGCACTTCAGAAGAACAGAGATGGTCATCGGTATATCCGGGAAGCCTACGACAAAGGAGTTCGTAATTTTGTGCTTCAGATTGATAGTGAACAGGAAATGGAGTTTTTGGATGCTAATATTCTTTGGGTAGCGGATAGTTTGGTCGCTATGCAGGAACTGGCAACTTTTCATCGGCAGAAATTCGATTATCCTGTCATTGGAATTACCGGTAGCAATGGTAAAACGATTGTAAAAGAATGGCTTTTTCAGCTGATGTCTCCTGAATATAAGATCTATAGAAGTCCCAAGAGTTATAACTCTCAGCTCGGTGTGGCACTGTCGTTATGGGGACTATCCGATCAGTATAATCTTGCGCTAATCGAAGCGGGAATTTCAGAAAAAGGAGAAATGCTGCGCCTTGAGCAGATGATAAAACCGACCATAGGACTATTGACCAACATTGGTGTGGCACATAAAGCTGGTTTTAAATCGAAGGAGGAAAAGATTTATGAAAAGCTCGAGCTGTTTAAACATGTTGAAACCATGATTTTTCCGAATAGTTACCTTGAAAATGTTCAATTGCCTTATAGGCCACGAAAATTTTCCTGGGGGCTTGATGAGGGACTTTCTTTGGAAGTGTATTCCATCAAACAGGTTAACGACCGATTTACTATGGTAACCTTCTATTATACCGGACGCACCTTTGCGGTTGAAGTACCCTTTGTAGATAAAGGAAATGTTGAGAATGCCATAAATTGTGTAGCGGTGATGCTACGTTTTGGTTATGAAAATGAAGTGATCGCATCAAGAATTAAAGAGTTGCAGCCTGTAGCGATGCGTCTTGAGTTAAAAAAAGGAAAAAAGAATAGCTCCATTATCGATGACTCGTATAGTAATGATCTGGATGCCCTACAGATAGCTCTGGAGTTTTTAAATCAGCAGGGACAGCATCCGTTCAAGATGTTGATATTATCAGATATCCCCGGTGTTAATATCGAAGATGAAAAAAGTTTATCCAAGCTGAGACGTTTGCTTAGTGAGTATCGTTTGGATAAATTGATATTGATAGGTGAAGTATTGCCTAAAGTGGCTGCACAATTTGATGTGCCTTCCATTTCATATAGCGATACAGCCGCTTTTTTGGCCGATATAAAGTCGCTTTCTTTTGAAAATGCGACGGTATTATTGAAAGGAGGACGGGAGTTTCATTTTGAACGTATCAGTCAGCTTTTGGTTGCAAAATCACATGATACAGTGCTTGAAATCAATTTGAATGCACTGGAAAATAATTTGAACGTCTACCGACAGTTGTTGCCAAAACAGGTGAAGTTGATGACGATGGTCAAAGCCTTTTCTTATGGTAGTGGAAGCTTCGAGATAGCAAATCTTTTGCAATTCAATCGGGTAGATTATCTGACTGTTGCTTTTGCGGATGAAGGAGTTGACTTGCGGGGCGCGGGAATAAAATTACCTATTGTGGTGATGAGTCCGGATGAAAGTTCTTTTGAGTCCATCGTCCAGTATAACCTTGAACCGGAAATTTATAGCTTTAGAATATTGTTTTCCTTTTTGAATTTTCTGAAAACGAAACAAATAACTTCCTTTCCGATTCATATTAAGATAGATACTGGCATGCATCGGTTGGGTTTTATGCCTGACGAGGTCGATCGTTTAATAGCTGTGTTGCGTACGGAGGCGATTTTAGAGGTTAAATCTGCATTTTCCCATTTAGCGTCTGCAGGCAATGAAAAGGATCGAGAATTTACACAGCAACAAATTGATCTGCTGGATGAGTTTACGAAACGTCTAGAAAGTGGTCTAGGATATTCCTTTCTACGTCATATTGCAGCAACATCCGGTATTGAACTGTGGCCGAATGCGTATTTTGATATGGTAAGGTTGGGGATAGGTCTTTATGGTATCGATATTGAGCGGCATGATTTACCCATTAGGGAGGCGAGTACCTTGAAAACTAATGTGACGCAAATTAAATACCTCCCGGCAAGTGAGACCGTAGGTTATAATAGGCACGGTGTCCTATATAGAGATAGTAAGATCGCGACAATTAAAATTGGTTATGCGGATGGTTACGATAGGCGTTTTGGTAACGGTGTCGGTAAAATGTTGGTAAACGGTTTTTTAGTCCCTACTATTGGTGATATCTGTATGGACATGTGTATGCTGGATGTAACGGATGTGGAAGTTGGAGAGGAAGACGAAGTTATCGTTTACCCTGATATAAAGGCAGCAGCGAAGGCTATAGGAACGATCCCATATGAACTGCTGACCAGTATTTCCCAACGCGTAAAAAGAGTATATTTTTATGAATAATAAAGGATATTCTGCATTTTTGAATAATATTTGATTTTCAATTCATGTTTAGCAAATTAATCAGAGGGTTTATTAATTATTTGATACGAGGTATCCTGGTGGTGGTTCCTCTAGCTGGTGCTATTTTTTTAATAGTTTGGATTGTTGCATCAGTTGATTCGGCATTGAATCTAACTGAACATTTTTTGGAGGATGATAGAGGTCATCCTTTGTATATTCCGGGAATAGGTATTCTGACCGTTATTTTGGTGTTGGTTTTGGCTGGGCTTATTTTTACAAATTTTGTTACAGATCCAATTAAAGTGTGGATTAATCATCAGATCCAACGTATTCCACTTTTAAATACATTATATTCTTCGATTAAAGATTTTACGGAGGCTTTTGTTGGTGATGCAAAGAAATTTAATGAACCTGTCTTGGTAACGGTGAATGAATTTGGTCTGAAGAAGATAGGTTTTTTAACGCAACATGATTTAAAAAGCATTGGTCTTGAAGAAGATGTTATGGTGTATTTTCCATATTCATATTCTTTTGCGGGACAGGTTGTCATTATCAGTGCAGACAAGGTGAAAAAATTAGATATGTCTCCAACGGATGCCATGAAATTGGTTGTATCCGGTGGGGTGAGTGGAATAGCCCATTAGTACTTTTTTGCAACAGTTGACTTTAAGATATACTCAACAAAAAGGCCGGAAATTGTCCAACGATTCCCGGCCTTTTTGTTTTCGTCTGTTTTGTCCTTCTAATTGTACGCCCATTTGGCAGATACGTTTGCGATTGACACGTTTAAATGAAAAAATAGTGCTGCTAATTTTTTTTCTGACCTAAGGTCGGATTTACTGGTGGGATTGGAATATAGTCGTCATCTCCAGGAACTTTTGGAAATTCATGTTTTTCCCATTTTTCGCGCGCCATTTTTAATGTTTCAATATCCGAAGCGACAAAGTTCCAGTCGATATAGCGTTGTTCAGGAAAAGGTTCGCCACCGAAAATGTACACTGAAGTACCCGCCTTCATTTCGAATTCACATAGTTTCGCATCCTTGGCAACTAAAATCTGCTTTGGACCGAATTCCTGACCTTCCGCATGAACAGTCCCATGAAGGATATATAATCCACTTTCGCCATATAGATGATCACCTAGTTTAATAGTTGCATCTTTTTCTGCTTTGATTTCAATAAGGTATAATGGGCTATATACGGGTACCTCGGAACGATGATCTTTAATTTCTCCTGCAATTAAGCGATAGGATACACCATCTTCGGTCCAATGTGGAAGTTGCGGTTCTTCTATGTGAACAAAATTAGGTTCCATTTTTTCGAGTTCTTTTGGTAGGGCCACCCAAATCTGTAGTCCATGTAGGTCGTGCGGTGTGGATCTCAGTTGTTCGGGGGTTCTTTCGGAGTGTGTGACACCCTTACCTGCCGTCATCCAATTGACTGCCCCAGGTTTGATCTCCACGGCATTTCCTAAGCTGTCACGGTGCATAATACTGCCTTCGAATAGATAAGTCAATGTTGATAACCCGATATGCGGATGTGGTGCAATATCCATAAAGTGCGGTTCGGCAATGTTATCAGGTCCCATGTGGTCGATAAAGATAAAAGGGCCGACCATACGTTTCTGCCTGAAAGGAAGAAGTCGCCCAACTAAGAAATTGCCTATGTCAGCGGCTCTTTCTTCAATAACTATTGCAATATTTGACATAATGTTTCCTTATTTTTGTGTTTCTAATCTACAGCAATTTAAGAAATGTCAAGTATAATCAATCGTTTTTTGGGTAAAAAGAGTGTAAGAAATGAAGAGCTTTTGGCACTGGCGGATAGGTTGTCTTTTAGGAACAGTCAGCTGGACAGTTTTTTGATCGATCACCTTATACAAAGTAATAAAATAGATCCGGCGGACTTTTTTGCTTTTCAAAAACAGTTGCTTAAGCTTCATGTTGACCGATTTGAGTCGATACAGGTGCAGCTTAGCTTATTGAGCCAATATTTGCAGTTGGCTGAACGTTTTCTTCCAGCAGGTTTTTCAATCAAATGGGAAAATAGGCTTCAGTCTCAGGAGGAGATTATGTTGCCGCCGCTCATTCTTTTTCCTGTGGTACAGCACGCTGTTGAAAATGGTTATAATACGATGGCCTCTCATCCTGTCCGGATCCGATTATCGGGCTCATCCAAGCTGATTATGCTCGAAGTTAGCTATCGGGTGAATCATTATCTGGAAAGTCAGTTTAGCAGCACACTGATAGGTGATTTTCGACAGCGATTGGAGTATCTTTTTCCGGAAAAACATAATTTACTGTTGAATAGTAACAGCAATACCTCTCGAATAGCTTTAACTATCCACCTTTAGATGATATTGAAGTGTTTTAATGCATTCCAGATGCCATTTTCATCAACGCTGTCTGTTATATAATCTGCAATTTCCTTTACCTCGGGGTTTGCATTCCCCATAGCAATTCCAATATGGGTGTGCGCTAGCATTGTAATATCGTTTCCACCGTCGCCAAATGACATGGTTTCTTCTAAGGTGAAGTTGAAATGGTCTAAAAAAACATCTATTCCGATTTTTTTGCTTTGCCCCATCGGGTTGACATCAGCAAAAATGGGTGTCCATCTCGAAGCAACTGAATTTGGCATCACATTTTCCATGAATTCAGCTTCTTCTTCAGGATTGATGAAAACATTGATCTGCATAACGGAGTCCAGATCAAAATCCTTTTCGTAATCCCGAACTGGTGGGGTAGGGACATTGACCTGCTGGTACATTCGGAGTACCTCCGGTGTAACCTGGTTCAAGGAAATTTCCTTTTCAGACATAAAGGAAAAAGTCAGGTCTTCACGCTTTTTAGCATAATCCAATAAGGAGCGAATGTCTTTTTGAGGAATGTTATTTTTATAAATGACTTCCTGTTCCTTTGTGACGCAATATCCGCCATTGAAGGTGATATATCCATCAAAATCGAGGTAACGAATATGTCCCAGTTGATTGTAGGATCTTCCTGTTGAAACAAATACCTTGATGTTTTTTTCTTTTAATAATTGAAATGCCTGTTGAGTAGATTCGGGAACTTGATGTGTTTTGAAACTTAGCAAAGTTCCATCGATGTCAAAAAAGATAGCTTTAATCATGGATTTTTGGGTCAAAATCAAATATACTAAATACTTAGGATAGTGTAACTATTACAATATTAAATTTGAGCTGTTTTATCTCCTATAAGGGGGTATCTGGTTTTTAATTGTCTTGAGGATAAACATGCTCGAATAGAAAATTGTGGGGCTGTAAATGGTCAGTTGAGGTTTTAGATTTGGCCTGATATTGACTCCTTCGACGTGCATAAAAAAAGGAAGATCGAGAAGTTTATGCTGCTGTTTCTTGTTAAAGCGGAACCAGCCGGCGGTATTGTGTAACGCCAGATTTTCTTTAGTGGATTTTCGCAAAAATCTGACACAATCTTCTCTAATAATTTCGTAAATTTCAAGTTCAAAAAAATGTAAATTGTCTTGCATTTAATGTGTTGTATTAAAGAGGGTTAGAATTTTATGTATATTATTTTCGATACGGAAACGACGGGTTTGCCTAAGCGTTGGGACGCACCAATTACCGATACGGACAATTGGCCTCGCTGTATTCAATTGGCTTGGCAGATTCATGATGAGATGGGGAATTTGGTCGAACATCACGATTTCTTGATTAAGCCAGATGGATTTGATATACCCTATGACTCTGAAAAAATACACGGCATATCGACTGCGTTGGCAGAAGAACAGGGATTACCGCTGCAAGAGGTCCTAGAGAAATTCAATATAGCATTGAATAAAGCCAAGTTTGTTGTTGGACAAAATATTGGTTTTGATTTGAATATCATGGGTTGTGAATTTTACCGTTATGGTGTCACGTCCAATATGGCTAATATGCCTGTACTAGATACCTGTACGGAAGTAACAGCTGAACTTCTGAAAATTCCAGGCGGTCGTGGTGGACGCTTTAAACTACCCAATTTGACCGAGCTGCATTCCTATTTATTTGGAGTGCCATTTGCTGAGGCACATAATGCAACAGCCGACGTTGAGGCGACAACACGTTGTTTTCTGGAACTTGTAAGAAGAGAGGTATTCACAGCTGAAGAACTTCAGGTAGACACAGGCTACTTCGTCGATTTTAAAACTAAAAATCCAGGCCCTGTACCTACTGCAGGACTTCAACATATCAATTTAAAAGCAGCCTCTGATGAGATTAGAAAGCGGTCTGAACCAGATGAGGTTAAAGTTGTTGTTGACGCGGATGCACTGGCTGCTTTAAAGCGTGCAAAATTTGCCCATTTACATAATCACTCTCAGTTTTCGATCCTGCAGTCAACGATGTCATACGATAAGTTAGTGTCGGCAGCGGTAAAGGATAATATGCCTGCTGTTGCGTTAACGGATCACGGAAATATGATGGGGGCTTTTGAGTTTGTTTCTCGTGTTATAGGTCATAATAAAGAAGTTGAAGCGCAAAATGCGGAGGCAGTTGAGAATGGAGAGGAGCCTACTGGTCAGCTTTTAAAGCCAATTGTTGGTTGTGAGTTTTTTGTTTGTGAAAACCACAAAGATAAGTCCAGGAAGGATAATGGTTATCAGATTGTGTTATTGGCGAAAAATAAACGTGGGTACCATAATTTGGCTAAACTGGCTTCTTTTGCTTATACCTCAGGTTTCTATTATGTGCCGCGGATTGATAAAGATCTTATTCTTCAATACAAGGAAGATGTTATTGCTCTGTCAGGTAACTTACAGGGGGAAGTCCCGAATAAAATATTGAATATTGGTGAGAGCCAGGCCGAAGAAGCCTTGGTGTGGTGGAAAGAACAATTTGGGGATGATTTTTACCTGGAATTGATGCGTCATGGTCAGGAAGATGAGGATCGTGTGAACCAAACGTTGCTGAAGTTTTCCCGTAAATATCAGGTTAAAGTTGTTGCGACCAATAATACATATTACGAGAAGAAAGGCGATGCGCATGCACATGATATTTTGCTGTGTGTGAAAGATGGTGAGAAACTTTCCACGCCAAAAGGTCGCGGGCGAGGGTTTCGTTTTGGTTTACCGAATCAAGAGTATTATTTCAAGTCTTCAGACGAAATGAAGACTTTATTTAATGATCTGCCTGAAGCGATTTTAAATATTCAGGAGATTGTTGATAAGGTAGAGATATTTAAGTTAAACCGCGATGTCCTTTTGCCTAAATTTGATATCCCTGAGGAATTTCAAGTGGAAGCCGATCTGGAAGATGGCGGAAAACGTGGTGAAAATAAATACCTGGCCCATCTCTGTTATGTGGGGGCGGAGAAACGCTATGACGAAATCACGACTGATATTCGGGAGCGCCTAGACTTTGAGTTGGCTACCATTGAGAAGACTGGATATCCAGGCTACTTTTTGATTGTTCAGGATTTTATTGCGGCTGCCCGAGATATGGGAGTTTCCGTGGGACCGGGACGGGGATCTGCTGCTGGTTCGGCGGTAGCCTACTGTCTGGGGATTACCAATATCGATCCGATTAAATATGACTTGCTTTTCGAGCGTTTCTTAAATCCCGACCGTGTGTCGATGCCCGATATCGATATCGATTTTGATGACGAGGGTCGTGGACGTGTCATGCAATATGTAATCAATAAATATGGTGCTAGTCAAGTTGCCCAGATTATTACCTATGGTACTATGGCAGCGAAGTCTTCCATCAAAGATACAGCGCGTGTATTGGACTTACCTTTGGGGGATGCCAATGAAATTGCCAAGCTAATTCCGAATCTTAAGTTATCCAAGATTTTTACCTTAGATGATGCCGGTTTAAAGGAAAAGCTAAGGACTGAGGAAATTGAAGCCGTCAATAGATTGAAATCTATTGCGGATGGTGCTGGATTGGAAGCGGAAACGATCAGACAGGCCCGGGTGTTGGAGGGTTCTGTACGAAATACCGGTATTCATGCCTGTGGTGTTATTATTACACCAGACGATATTACTAATTTCGTTCCTGTTTCTTTGGCAAAAGACTCTGATCTTTATGTGACGCAGTTCGATAACCACGTTGTTGAAAGTGCCGGTTTGCTGAAAATGGACTTTTTGGGTTTAAAGACACTGACACTGATTAAAGATACTGTTGAAAATGTCAAATTAAGCCATGGTATTGTGCTGGATCCGGATCAATTTCCGATCGACGATGAGCTTACATATGAGCTCTTTCAGCGTGGAGAAACCATAGGGGTGTTCCAATATGAATCTCCTGGAATGCAGAAATACATGCGCGACCTAAAGCCGACAGTATTTGCCGATTTGATTGCGATGAATGCACTCTATCGTCCGGGACCAATCGAGTACATCCCAAGTTTTATTAAGCGTAAGCACGGTATAGACCCTATTGTTTACGATTTGGATGCTTGTGAGGAATACCTCAAGGAAACCTACGGTATTACAGTTTATCAGGAGCAGGTTATGCTCTTGTCCCAAAAGCTGGCCGGATTTTCAAAGGGTGATGCCGACGTATTGCGTAAGGCTATGGGTAAGAAGCAAAAGGCTGTACTCGATAAGATGAAGCCTAAGTTTGTTTCACAGGCAGAGGAGAAAGGGCATAATGCAAAAGTTCTGGAAAAGATCTGGACCGACTGGGAAGCTTTTGCGAGTTATGCATTTAATAAATCCCACTCGACCTGTTATGCTTGGGTTGCTTATCAGACCGCTTATTTAAAAGCACATTTTCCTGCGGAATACATGGCTGCGGTACTTTCTAACAATATGAATGACATCAAACAGGTGACATTCTTTATGGAGGAATGTAAGCGTATGGGACTAGAGGTACTTGGTCCTGATGTGAATGAATCCTATTATAAGTTTACGGTAAATGAATCTGGAGCTATTCGATTTGGAATAGGTGCGGTAAAAGGTGTTGGGGCAGGAGCGGTGGATGCTATCGTGCAAACGCGGCAGTCAGGATTGTATAAATCTGTTTTCGATATGGCTAAACGAATAGATCTTCGTGCGGTCAACAAGAAAGCTTTCGAGAGTCTGGCTTATGCGGGTGGTTTTGATAGTTTTGATAATACGCATCGTGCCCAGTATTTTCATTCGGATGAAAGTTCAACAGGAATGGAAAAGGCGATACGATTTGGCCAGCGCTTTAAAGAAAATGAAAGTTCGGCTCAGGCGAGTCTGTTTGGTGTAGGCGGGGCCGCCGAGTTGCCGGAACCGGTTTTGGCGCCATGTCCGCAATGGGGATTGATTGAAAAACTTAAATATGAAAAAGATGTTATTGGTATCTATCTGACGAGTCACCCCTTAGATACCTACCGGTTTGAGATTGAACATTTTTGTCAGAATTCGGTTTCAGATTTGGCCTTGATCAATAAAGTTAAGGCGGCAGAGGTCGATGAAGAGACTTTGCTTGAGTTTAATCGGATCAAGAATAAAGAGTTGGTTATTGGTGGTATTATCGCATCGGCAAACCATCGATTGACGAAGACTGGGAAGCCTTTTGCGTCATTTATTATAGAAGATTATAGTGATTCTTATGATATGGCTGTTTTTGGCGAAGAATACGTCAAGTTGAAGGGGTATTTGCAGGAGGGCTATTTTGTGCAATTACGGGGTTTGGTACAGGAGCGTTTCAGACAGGTTGGAAATTGGGGCTTTGAGCTGCGCAGTGTGCAGTTGCTGTCGGATCTTCGTGAGAAGATGGCTAAGAGTTTTACGATCAATATTCCTTTACCTAAGCTGAACGAAGCATTTCTTGACGGAATCAAAGATATCCTGGCACAAAATGAGATTGAGGGGGTTGTGCCAAATTGTCAATTAAAGTTTAAAATTTGGGATCCCCAAGATGAGATATCTGTCGAAATGCCAGCTAAAAGTCTGAAAATAAACCTAACAAATGAATTTTTGGACTGTATAGATAAGTTTGAAGGGATAAATTACCGATTGAATTAGTTTGGATTGGAATTTGTGTAATTAAGATTACAAATACATTGGTAGTTGTTACTATCTTTGTTTATTGATTTTAGCAATTAAATAGTATTATAGATATAACTTCGGTTTATAAAATTAAAAGATTATGGCATTAGAAATTACAGATAGCAACTTTGAAGAAGTTGTCTTAAAAGCAGACAAACCAGTATTAATCGATTTTTGGGCAGAGTGGTGTGGTCCTTGCCGTATGGTAGGTCCTGTGGTTGAAGAATTGGCTAAGGATTATGAAGGTAAAGCTGTTGTAGGAAAAGTGAATGTAGATGAGAATCCAGAGATTTCTGTTCGTTATGGCATTCGTAATATTCCAGCTTTATTGTTCTTTAAAAATGGAGAAATCGTTGATAAACAAATTGGAGCTGTTCCAAAATCAGTATTGAACGAGAAATTAGAAAAACAATTAGCATAATTTAGCTAAACAATAGTAAAAAGCCTGAAATATTATATTTCGGGCTTTTTTTTGTTTTAAAAATCCCATTTTTTGATTTTATTTATGGTTTTAATTGTTGTGCATCTATTTTTTTATTTGTTTTAGTGTGTTTTTTTTTGTTTTTATTTCTGTTTTTATGGATTTTTAGTCTTTTTTAATACTTATTCTTCTTTTATATGCTGATATTTTTGAATTTTTTGAAATATCTACATTTTTTTGATAAAATATTCAATTTAATTTGTAAAAATGGATATTTTTTACTTCTTTTGAGTATTGAAATTGGTTTTCGATAGGAATTTGTTTCGATTTTTCGGTTTTGATATTGTTTTTTTGACTCGATGGTTTAGGAGTTGTTTTTTTTGAGAAAAAATAGAAATTGATAAAGATTTTCCCTTTCAAATACCCTAGATTATGCCTCGCGTTGCTCTCCGTAACGCGAGTTTTTTTTGGGGTAAGGTAAGGGGTAAAACAAAAGCGGCTATCCGAAAGGATAGCCGCTTTATATTATTGACTAAATAAACTGAATTATTCAGCAATTACTTCGAAAGGAACTTGAACTTTCACTTCTTTGTGTAAGTTTAAGTTAGCGATGTATTCACCTAATTCTTTAGGTTCTACTTCGAAAGTGATACGACGACGATCTACATCAAAACCTTTTGCTTTCAACGCATCAGCAATTTGGATGCTGTTTACTTTACCAAAGATTTTACCAGATTCACCTGCTTTAGCACCAATTGAAAGTTTGATAGCTTCCAATTTACCTGCTAATTCAGTAGCGTCTTTTTTGATTTTTTCTTGTTTGAACTGAGCTTGTTTGATGTTCTCAGCTAAAACTTTCTTTGCAGATTCAGTCGCTTGGATAGCAAATCCTTGCGGGATTAAGTAGTTACGACCGAAACCTGGTTTTACATTAACGATATCGTTTTGCTCACCTAAGCCTTTGATATCTTGTTTTAAAA